>Ga0209687_1000011_pt1 | contig 94374 bp, 70 predicted proteins | sample GraSoiAngelo_136_FD_185893 | JGI IMG/M metagenome (GOLD analysis project Ga0209687, IMG submission 185893) | Grasslands soil microbial communities from the Angelo Coastal Reserve, California, USA - 14_0929_09_20cm (SPAdes) (version 2) | ecosystem: Environmental > Terrestrial > Soil > Grasslands ...
TCGATAGCTACCCTTGCTTTGAACTCCGCCGCGTATCTCTTCCGCCGTGCTTTCATCGTTTTTTCTCCTATACACGGCAGCCATTTTACACCTTAAGGGGTGGTCTGAATTTTGGGGTACACCTCAACTGTCGGAAGTATTTTCGGAGAGCAGAGATCGGAAACAGAGGTCTGAAGGAGAATTGCGAGATCAACTGTATCAGCAGATCGGGCAGTTGAAAGTGGAGTTGGACTGGCTCAAAAAAAAGTCCGGACTTTTCGAGTAGAGGTAAGGCGAGGATGGATAGAGTTCGACAATCTGAAGATCAGCGTGAGACGGCAGTGCCGGCTGGTCGGTATTGGGAGATCAAGCGTCTACTATGCGCCGTTGAGCGAGCGAGAAGAAAACCTGGCGTTGATGCGAATGATCGATGAGCAATACACCCAGACGCCGTTCTACGGGGTACGAAAGATGACCCAGTGGTTGCTCAGACTGGGCGAGAGGGTAAATCACAAACGAGTGAGGCGGCTGATGCAGGTAATGGGGTTGGAGGCGATATACCCAAAGCCTCGATTGAGCGGGCCTGCGGATGGGCATCGAATCTACCCGTATTTGTTGAGAGGAGTGACGATTTGTCGACCAAATCAGGTATGGAGCACCGACATAACCTACATCCGGCTCAAGCACGGATTTATCTATCTGGTGGCCGTCATGGACTGGTACAGTCGGTACGTGTTGAGCTGGGAAGTATCGACAACCTTGCAGACGGATTTCTGCTTATCGGCCTTGGACTGGGCGCTGGCTCAGGGCCAGCCCGAGATCTTCAACACTGACCAGGGTGCGCAGTTCACCAGCGCTGAGTTCATCGGACGACTGGAGAGTCGGGGAATACGGGTCAGCATGGACGGACGAGGCCGAGCATTGGACAATGTGTTCATCGAGCGGCTGTGGCGTTCGGTCAAATACGAAGAGGTCTACATCAAAGACTACCAGTCGGTTGATGATGCGATTATGAATCTGAGGTCTTATTTCGAGTTCTACAATACTCGACGTATGCATCAATCGCTTGGATACAAATCGCCGGAGCAGTTGTATAAGGGCATTAATTGATATGCGAGTCGACAGCGCAAATCCGGATAGCCTTCGCTACGGGGCCAGTCAAGGAGCTTCGCCCGCTACGCGGTCGCTCGCTGCGCTCGCGATCCTTGACAGCCCTCCTCGCTTCGGCTGGGAGCTGGTTATGGACAAGCTGTCGCTTGTCCCTTTTCAAGGGCAGCCTTCCACCTTATTTTTGCCCTCTCGTGGTCGAAAAATGGGGTACACCTCACATCGCACAAACTCATATATCATCAATGGGTAGTCGGTATATTCCTTGAACTTTTTCTTCACGCAACTAACGAAGCATGGGTCAGATGATACCTTCGAGCATTTTTCCGATTTCGAAGCTGTTTGCGGAATACGATATTGATTAGTGATAGCTAAGCTAAGCTAAGCTAGATGTTTTTGGGCAACATTGCGTTCATCGCTTGCTTGGTCATCTCTTCACTCGATTGCCAACTGCTGCTCGATCACAGCGCAAAGCAATTGCGCTCTCTAGATCGATTCTGGTCTCGCATTTGCTATGCCGCACCGCCTCTCCGTCCGTTGGGAAACCTCGGCGAGTAGCCGCAACGTACGCCTCGAGTTCTTCGAGTCGATCGGAATCGGGCGGCCATCGGCGGCGCGGCGTAGAACTTCTATCACTCTACCGTTCACGGCCCCGATAAGCACCGACACAGCGAGCTTCTGCCTGATCGCTGACCTCGGGACTGCTCAGCGTTGACGAGTATTCAAGAAGGACTGCGTTGCTTGGAATTGGTCGATTTCTGAATTGTTCAAGATGCGGTTTACGTCTTTCTAGAGTGTAGGGACCGGCGTTTTGACCCGCAGCGAGCAGCGCGAAGCGACGAGATGGGTGGATAGGCATCGTTGCGAGGACCTGTGTATAGATTGCACTCCTCACTCTTAGGTCTTGTCCCAATCATTTGACAAGGTAAATGCCGTCACGTCATCGTAGCAGTCATGAGTATCTAGAGAACACGAGACCCCAAGTGTCAACTGGCTTTAGAGTTCGCCTTTTTCGAGGCTACATAAACGTCAGAGTGGACTGGAGCGGCGCGTGCGTGCTACGAGAGACCGTAAGGGAATCTAGGTCTAGGGCGTAATCTCCTACCAAAATGGAGGGAACGAAAAGGAGCAGATTTTGGACGCGTCAATGGGTCGAGGTAACAATCTCTTTCGATTTGGTGGTTTCCTTCTGGATACGGACGAAAGGGTGCTGTTGCGCGATGGCCGGCTAGTACCGCTGCCTGCAAAGGTTTTGAATACTCTTATCCTTCTACTGCAGAATAGCGGGCATCTCGTGGAAAAAGACGTTCTAATGCAGGAAGTGTGGCCGGATGAGTACGTGGAGGAAGGCAATCTCGCACAACACATCTTCATTCTGCGCAAGGCTCTTGGCGAGGGCACAGGGAGTCCCAGGTATATCGAAACAGTTCCGCGCAGAGGCTATCGCTTTGTCGCCGAGATGATAGAGCCAGAGGAAGAGGATGACTATGATAAGCCGATCGATTTTCTCTCAGTGCTTCCTTTTATAAATGTAAGTAATGACCCAAGCATGGAGTACCTTTCGGATGGGATAGCGGAAGGTGTTATGAACAGCCTTTCGCAGCTCCCGCAGTTGAAGGTGATGGCGCGTAGCACGGCCTTTCGCTACAAGGGTTCGGGTATTGACCCGCGAGAAGTTGGCCGCAGTCTTGGAGTCCGCGCAGTAATGACGGGCGTTGTTCAACAGCTTGGAGAACAAGTTGTCTTAAGCGTCGAGCTGCTCGATGTCGCGGACGGATCACGGATCTGGGGCGAACTATATCACAAAAAGTCCTCGGACATTTTTTCTTTGCAGGCTGAGTTGGCCGCGGAGATTTCAGAAAAGTTAAGCCTTAAATTAGGTGGCTGGCAGAGGGAACGGCTAGCGAGACGCTTCACGGTGAACAAGGACGCGCGCGACTTCTACTTAAAGGGGCGTTATTGCTGGGCCAGGAGGGCTATCGAGGATCTCAAAAAAGGGGTTGAGTATTTTCGCCGGGCGATTGCTGAAGACCCCGACTATTCCCTTGCGAATGCCGGGATCGCGGACTGTCTCGTTTTGCTTGGCCTGTTCGGTGCGGAAGATCCACGAGAGATCATGCCTCAAGCCAAAGCTGCCGCCATGAAAGCCATCGCCTCCGATGAATCGCTAGGCGAGGCATACGCATCATTGGGGCAGATTAAATTAATCTATGATTGGGATTGGCCGGCTGCTGAGGCTGATTTCCAGCAGGCTCTGCGCCTCAATCCAACTTATCCAACCGCCCACCAGTGGCGTGGTGAACATCTGGTGTCCATGGGCCTGTTTGACGAGGGGCTGGCCGAGCTGAAAAAAGCGAGGGAGATGGATCCATTGTCGCTGATCATCAATGCAAATCTCGGACTCAACTATTACTGGGCGCGCCGCTACGATGACGCTATTGCACAGCTGAAGCGCGCCGTCGAACTGGAGTCAAATTTCTTCCGTGCGCACCTCCATCTGGGTATGTGTTACGTGAGCAAGCTGATGTATCCGGAAGCGCTAGCCGAACTTGAAAAAGCGAGATCGATCAGCGAGAACTCTTGGACGCTCGCAGCGCTGGGCCACTGCCACGCTTCCTTCGGTGCCAGAGCGAAAGCTGATGAGTTTTTGAACCAGCTGTTGGAACTCTCCCATAGTCAGTACGTCTCGCGCGCCACGATCGCTCTGATCTATGCTGGCTTCGAGGACAGGATAGATCAAACAATTGAATGGTTAGAGAGGGCTTACGAGGAGCGCTCCGGTCTGCTGATCTGGTTGAAGGTCTGGCCGATGTTTGACCGCCTTCGCTCGGACAAGACATTCCATCGTCTTTTGAGGCGTATTGGCTTTGCGGATTTTGCCACAAAGCCGTGACCATCAGCCTGGAGGCGAATGGTCTGAATGCTGGCCGACCAGAGTCCTTTACACTAAGCCCCGACGCGTTCGAGCCGCAGCAACGAATCGAGGCGCCATTCCCAATCAGTCGCTCTGTGTCTCGCGCAGGTTCTCAGCGACCCGCTAACTAACCATGCTCAGGAGCCGATATCCGTTCATCGCCGACCGCGGAGTTCGCGTCTCATCATCCGGAACAAACAATTAACTAATAACTCTCTAATAGTCACCCAAAGACTTCCTGTCTCCAGTATTTGTATAATTACCGTCGCGCAGAGGATGAAGAGTTAGCACTGGCCACATGATTTGAAGAGCCTCGGTATTGCAGGTGCCTTTAACCCATTATTTTTCACCAGACAGCGGAAATAGGTTTTCTTATCTCCATGCCTGGCGATACAACAAGAAAGGAACACTACAGACCGTTGGGCGAGATTTGTTGCAGTTCCGTCTTATAAAGATCAGACGAGTCCCGACACTCCCGCGACCTCCTGCGAAGAAGGTTTCTTCTCCGAGATCGCTCCCGACTGATCGATTGCATTTTTGCTGGACAATAAGAACGGCCAAACTGGCGACGTAAGTATCACCCACACTGTTTTGCGACAATCTAGGAGTGTGCTCTGAGGGAAGTGTTACCTTTCACGTTGTCAATCGCTCACCTATTGCCGCTAACGACTTGTAAATTGTCAGGGGCAGCGAGTTCGATACACCGTTGGAATCGCCGAATGGAGTATTGAAAAACGATTCCGATCCGGAGGGCAATGCGATCCATACGTCCTTTGTGCGCGCCGGCTTTAATCAAGGCGTAGGATCGCATTCGATAATAGGGAGGCCTCATTCGTCGGTAGCCCTAATTGGCTCACGTTCACGGGAGACCTCAGTCTGCAATACAACCTTGTGTACTGCCAGCCCCTCGGCCTGTGTTTGCCCGCAGACGGGATTTATCTATGAACGAACTGTGAACCATATCGGAGTGTATGTCGACGTTTTCCACTAACACGAGCCGAACGGCACCTATTTCGTCGGCAACGTCCATAGGAAGAAGCCGCAATGGTACAGACCGACTTTTTTCACGTACTGGATACAAGCGCCTCGAATTCAAGCGGTCCACTTCATTTCATGGTTCCTATCCGGGCACCTATAAGTTTCGTATCAAAGCGATCATCAATACGACACCGTGCGACACGCAGCCGAACGAAACGAATGAGATACCTTACGGTCCAGGTTGGGCCAGACCGTATCGAGGCACTCTTACTCTGACCACGGCTGCATCTCGGTACTTTGCGCCGGTTAAGGAGAGGCCTGTCCGGCTTCTCAAAAAATGACTCTGAACTAGGAGGAGACTCGAATGACAAATCTACCACGGTCTGCGACGAGCCTAGTGCTCGTTGCGATAATCTTTAGTCTAACACTGGCCGCACCGCCTTCGGTCTCGGTCGAAGCACTTTCGCCTAGCCAGCCGCAGAATCACGAGGGCAGGAAAATAACTACGCTCAAAAATGATGCGGCTAAATTGCGCGTCATGCAGATTTCAGGCAAAGATAAAGCCCTTAAACGCGCGCTGAAGGATTTTGAGAAAATCGGCAAACATCCCGAGTGGGAGAACAGCGCTGTTTTCATCGAGGAGCCTGAGAAGAAGACCGCAACGCTTCAGACTCCGTCCGTAGTCGGGGCCAACTCCTTTGCCCCTCAATCGCAGGTTTACGACGATGGCGCCGGCAGCGAGATGGTCCTGATCACGCAGAGCGGACCTGAGGAATACTGGTCTGGCATCGTTTACGTGCATGATGCCACCACCGGCCTGGATTCAACCTACACTGCCGTCCTCACCGGCCTCGTGATGGCACAACTGGAGACGATGGACGTGATTGACGAATTGTATTATCCGCCGGATGGGAGTTACCCCATCCGCGAAGAGCCGCCCACAAATGTAGATAGCACACCTTATGGCGGCGGCGGCGGCGACGGGGGAGGGGGAGGGGGAAGGGGGGGCTTCGAAAGCCCTCTCTTAGACGTCTCAGTAGCGAAGAACAATGTGAAAGGCAGCCCGACCGGAACAGTGATTAACGCCGCGTTCAGAAAGGGTTCGCCAGCCCCCTTCGGCATCATCGGGTGGTTCAAGCGTTACTTCCGTTGCGTCAGGAGATGTGAGGCGCTGACGACAATGACCTGCTTCGGCGCCTTCGCGGTGCCGCATCCCCCCGCACAGTACCCGAATTTCGCGGGCTTCTTTGTTTGTTTGGGCTTTGGAGCCTTGGCTTCATCCATTGTCTGCGCGTTCAACACCCACGCTTGCGGAGGTTAATTGGAAAACCTTCCTCGCTCGTAGATTGAGCGTAAGGATTGAAGCATCCGGCTCTCCCCGAACCCGGATCGTTGCTGGTCGGCGGAGGCGGAATAGGATCAGTAAGTTTCTATGCCGCCTCTGCCGAGGATTGATACCTGCTGTGGATCGGCTTTGGCGCTTTGTCTCCATAGCGTCGAGGAGAACGAAACATTGAGGAACGACGAGTCGTCCGAGGGTTACATGAAAAGAGCAGTCAATCGAATAAGCTGCGTCGCCCTTCTATGCTTGGTGTGGTTTGTCCTTGTCGGCCATTGCGGAGCCCAGGGACTCGCCTCGAAAGTTGAGGAATACGTCAGCACCGCAATCAAGACAAGCCGATTCAGCGGCTCGATTCTCGTCGCGCGGGACGGTAACGTGCTCATCAGCCGCGGGTACGGCATGGCAAACTTGGAGGACGAAGTACCCAATACGCCGCAAACCAGGTTTCGCATTGGCTCCCTTACTAAACAATTCACGGCCGTGGCGGTTCTCATGTTGCAAGAACGTGGCGACTTGAGTGTGCGAGACTCAGTTTGCAACTACCTGCCACAGTGCCCGGCTGCCTGGCAGCCGATAACTATTCACCACCTCCTCACGCACACTTCGGGCATCGAGAACTCGGACTATACGGAGACGATAAAGTTACCTATGTCCGCCGCCAACAGCGTCGAGCGTTTGAAAGACAAGCCCCTGGAATTTGCGCCGGGCAGGCTGTTCCGGTATTCCAACTCGAACTACATCCTGTTGGGCCACATCATCGAGAAGGTTACGGGTCAGTCATACGATGTATTCCTACAAGAGAACATCTTTCGGCCTTTACGACTGACCAGCACCGGTTATGACTATCCGCGCCGCGTACTCATGCATCGCGCTGCGGGTTACTCGTCACGCGGCGACACCATCATCAACGCGTCGTACGTGGATATGTCCATACCCTACTCGGCAGGGGGGCTGTACTCGACGGTGGAAGACTTGTATCGGTGGGATCAAGCCCTGTACACGGAAAGGGCCTTGTCGAAGAAATCCCTGGCTATGATGTTCACTGCGTTCACGGGCAATTACGGATATGGTTGGTACATCGCCGAGCAAGACGGCCATCGGTTCATCAGCCACAGCGGTTGGATTGACGGCTTCGCCGCCTCGTTCGGGCGCTACCCGGACGACCGCGTCACAGTCATCGTCTTGAGCAACCTGGACAGCGCCCCAGTCAATACAATTGCTCGAAACTTAGGGGCGATTGCGCTCGGCCTGAGGCGCGAAACTCCGGAAGAGCATCGCGCGGTCAAAATCGACTCTAAAATCTACGACTCTTACGTCGGGCAGTATGAGCTTGCCCCTAATTTCATCATCACAATTACGAAGGAGGGGGATAGGCTGATGGGGCAGGCGACCGGACATCCGCAAGTCGAGTTGTTCCCCGCATCTGAGAACGAGTTCTTCGTTAAGGAGTTCGACGCGAAAATCAAGTTCGTCAAGGGCGACAGCGGGAATGTGAGCCACGCGGTTGTCACATTAAACGGGCGGGACACCCAGGCGAGAAAAAATTGAGCCTTTAAAGTCTCTTGCTCTGCCTTTCCGGATTCCTCGGAAAGGCAGAGCTGCTGTTGCCAGCTATGCCTCAGCAATTTCATCTAGCTTAGCTATAGCTAGCGGAGAGAAAGCGGCGCGTAGAGGCCGGTACTTCTCAGGAGCGTCGGCAAGTGTCGAACGATGAACTGGCCCGCTCAGCCCGCAGTGGTAGGGCTTGTTGCGTTGAGCCAGCAGGCAAACTTCGATATCTCGAAGACTCGCGATAGGGCAACGGAGCGAATGCCATCGCCAGAACCTAATCCCAACAAGAGAAGCTCTTCGTGATATTGAGGTGTAAACTAACGGAGCTGTCGCGGCGCCGTACATCTCATTGGCGATTTAACGTCGCTTCAACTTCTTCGCCTTATTCAAGAATTTTACGTTACGATCACTTATTGTCTGGCTCCCGCCTGTTTGTGCAGTTCGGCGATCGCTGTTTCGTATTCACCATGCAGTTGGTTCAATGCTGTCTTTCCATCATTGTCCGTTGCCGTTGGATCTGCCCCTGCTTCGAGCAGGCGGCGGACAACGGAAGGATAGCTCCACGTTACGGCGACCATTAATGGTGTATGGCCGTGGATATCGCTTGCTCTAAGATCCGCTCCAGCGTTCAACAGCACTGTTACGATGTCCACATCGCGGTCAGAATGTTGAATATCAACGCTATGACGCCCAATCCGCTGATTCGAATTGATGGCTCTGAGTCATCCGCATCGGAAACTCAGAAGTTTCAAACCCTTTTCAGGGTCTCGCCCCTTCAGGACGCTTGAAGTTAGCTCGATATCCTTTCAAATGCATGAGCTGCGCGAAGAACCGTGCTCTCGTCAAAGTGCTTGCCAATTATCATCAATCCTACGGGCAGGCCATCAATCTTTCCGCACGGAAGGCTAATGGCTGGATGTCCGGTTACATCGAACGGACAAGTATTGGCGATGTTGCCGAGCGCGGATTGGAAGTAGGCCGTTGGATTATCCGGCGGAGGAATTCGCATCGCCTTCATAGGCGTCGTAGGCATCACCAGGACGTCAGCCTCCTTCAAGGCTTCATCGTATGCGGCTCTAAGCGTTCGACTCAGATTCTGCGCTTTCGAATAATAGACTCCGCCGGTCTTTTCGCCGATATAACAGCCCAGCATCGCCACCGCTTTCACAGTGGCGGGATAGTCATTCGCTTTCTCTTTGCGCGCCGCGCCGTAGAACTCTCTCAAGGCTACCGAATGATGTCCGCGCCAGTTCCAACCGGCTCCGTTGCCAAGCACCATCTGCATAGTCGCGCCTTCCAATGCAATCCCGTTCCATATGTGAATGCCGTCGCGGTGCAGCGGTATCGAGATTTCATTTACGATTGCTCCGCCGTCAGCGAGCCTTCGGGCGGCCGATTTCACCGTCTCATCGACCGCGGTCTCGGACATCTCTTCCCATCCGAAACCCTCGCTCACGATGGCGACCTTGAGTCCCGACAATCCTTCATTCAATGCTTCGGTGTAGCGAGCGGTCTTTACATCGATCTGCCGCGGATCGAGTCCGTCAGGCCCGGCTGTCACTTCGAGCAGAAGAGCGCTGTCGGCTACGGTGCGAGTCATTGGTCCCGTGTGATCGAGAGTCGACTCGATAGGAAAGATTCCGGTGTAGGGCACCAGACCATGCGTCGGCTTCAGGCCTACTATGCCGCTCCACGAAGCGGGGAGTCGAACCGATCCGCCTTGATCGCCGCCCATCGCCATGTCGACTGCGCCGGCGGCGATCAACGCGGCGCATCCGCTCGACGATCCGCCGCTGGAATACTCGGGATTTGCCGGATTCAACACGGGCTTCGGATAGCTGGTATGGCTGCCTCCTGAAAAGCAGAAATTCTCGCAGACGGCTTTACCGGTGATCTCTCCGCCGGCTTCGAGAATGCGCGTGACTACCGTAGCGTCCTCATCGGGAACGAACCCCTCGAGCACGGCGGATCCGTTGTGCATCGGAAGTCCCGCCACGGCGATATTGTCTTTCAATGCGATCTTGCGCCCCGCGAGTTTTCCCTCCGCGGCCGTTCTGATCGAACAGCGCCATGCCCAGGCGTTGTAGGGATTTTCGTCAACCGTGGGCGCTCGGCCCTTGTCGCGATTCTCGTTCGGACTGAGCCGCGGAGCTTCGAGTTGATCCAATCGAGAATATGAAGCTAGTGTTCCGCCGGCGATGTTGAGGAACACCTCGGCTTCCGAATCGTTGACTTCGAAACCGAGCTTTGACGCAATGCGCTGGAGATCGGCTTTTGTGGGTGCGGGGACTGGCATGGGCGACTCCTTGAGTGACTGAGTTTTCTAAGCGGACAAAGAATAAGAAAGAATCTGATTTGATTCAACTCACTTCGAAATACATCTGCTTGCCGCCTCAACCTTGCGGGCGTATATTCACCAGTCCTCAGTGGATTCCGCGCTCTAAAACAATCAAGACAAGAGGAACTGTGCCAAGGATCCTGACTGAACGTACGCTCTCACTCGGAGTAAGGGCGCTCTGCGAGCGCGACCGTGATCTTGCCCGGATCGTCAAGGCGTACGGCCGACCGCCGATGTGGGAGCGAACGCCGGGATTTCCCACGCTGCTGCACATAATCCTCGAACAGCAAGTTTCGCTCGCGTCGGCTAGATCCGCTTTTGAAAAGCTTCAGATGATCGCGTCTCCGCTGACGCCGATGCGGTTTCTGGAATTGGACGACGCGACGTTGAAAGCAGCGGGCTTCAGCCGGCAGAAGACTATCTACGGCAGGATTCTCTCGGAGTCTATCGTCAGTGGAGAGCTTGACCTCGATCGCATTGTTCTTATGGCGGACGAGGAAGCTCGAGCGGAGCTCATGAGGATCAAAGGCATCGGGTTATGGACCGCGGATATCTATCTGCTGATGGCTCTGCAAAGACCCGATATCTGGCCGCGCGGCGATCTCGCGCTGGCTTCGGCCGTTCAGAAGGTGAAAAAGCTTGGCTCGGTTCCAGATCACGACCGGCTTGGCAGGATGAGCGAGCGATGGAGACCCTGGCGAGCGGTTGCCGCCCGGTTGTTCTGGCACTACTATCTCAGTTCCCGAAAATCAAATCCCACTAAAAAGAAGAGGTGATTGATGGCGCGTCGCGTGTTCTTCAACCGCAAGACTGGTTTGTGTATTCCGCTGCTGGCGCTGGCATTTCTGTTTGTCCCTTCGAATGCCGGGGCACAGGATTTATTCGAGATTCAGGTCTATCCGTACGATACCGTCGAGCCGCATCACACGATGTTTGAATTCCATATGAACTTCTTTCCGAGCGGAACGAAGACGACCGAGAACGGAAAGTTTCCCGTCAATCATCAGTTTCACTTTACTACTGAAATCACGCACGGAATCACGAAGCACTTTGAGCTTGCAGGCTATATTGTCACTGCGTGGGTTCCGGATGTGGGGCCAAAATTCGCCGGGGCAAGGATCCGTCCGCGCTTTCGGCTTCCTGAAGAGTGGCATCTACCGTTCAAGTTCAGCCTGAGCACCGAACTCGGCTTCAATAAACATCAGTTCGACAGCAATACGATCACTCTCGAGCTCAGGCCGATAATCGAGAAGGAGCTTGGGAAGTGGTACTTGTCGTTCAATCCCGATTTCGCAAAATCGTTCAAAGGAACCGACTCGCACCGAGGCTTTGGCTTCGAGCCCGGAGTCAAGGTTTCATACGCGGTCACTAAGAAGGTCGAGCCGGGAATCGAATATTATGCGGAGACGGGCCCGATCTCACATTTCGAGCCGATTGAGGATCAACACCACATTGTCTTTGGCACGGTGGACGTCAATACGACTCCGAACTGGGAATTGAATTTCGGAGTGGGCAAGGGACTGACTGGATCAAGCGAGCACTGGATCGTCAAATGGATCGTTGGATATCGATTCGGCTTCTGAAATGAATTTGAATAAGGAAGAGTCAGAGTCCGATGGGAAGGTACGCGAGAAGATTTCGCGACTCAAAATGAAATCAATGTAGGGGCGACACGCCGTGTTTCACGCCGTGGCCGCCTCTCTCTACGCCATAATTTAAACACCCGCCGTCGGCACAGTTCAATTTCGCGAGAAAAGAACCTAACGCAAAGAGGGGCGGCCACGGATGTGCCGCCCCCAACAAGTTATTCAAGTTGGTAGTAATTCTTTGGCTTGTCCAGTGAAAAACAAACCGTCACTTTCCATGCCGCCCGACGACGGCCGCCTGACGAGGCTACTCGTCGCTGCACCTGAATTTCAGAACCGCTCCAGGCTCACGTTACCGGATACGGATTTTACTTTGATAGTGCGCAAGCCTGATCCCACTTTGCCGCGGGCGGTGCGTCCAGGTCCGTATTGACGCTCCTGAACCTGAATTGGGAAATCAGTCTTGAGCGCGCCGCTCAAACTCGACATCTCGATGTCCGCATCGAGACTCGCGGGGGCTTTAACGGATACGTCGCCGCTGGCGCTCGAGAATTCCATGTTTCCCGACCCTTCAAGCTGCGAGATCTCCACTTCGACGTTCCCGCTTGCGGAACGCGCGTTAACCACGCCGGCCGTGTTCCTGACCTTCACGTTTCCGCTCGCCGAAGAAGCGTTCACCTCGCCGGAAACATCGCGAAGGCTCACATTGCCGCTGGCCGACTTGGCCGTTATGACGCCGGTCACGGCTGAGATTTCGATGTTACCGCTCGCGGTCGAGAGCTTATCGAAGTTGTATTTGATCGAGCGTGGAACCTGAATCTGAAAGTGCAAGGTCGCATCGCAGTTGTTGCATTGCTCGGGATACTTCGCTCGAAGCTCGATGCGGTCGCCGGCGCTCAGATCTTCAACGGAGACCTTGTCGAGATCGCGCCCTTCACGAACCGCCGTCACCACCACGGCTCCGCCGTCATAACCGGCGACGGTGATGTTTCCCGACACGCCGCGAATGTTTATATGGCCGCCCGGCCCGAGTTGATATGTTTTGTTGAAATCCTGCGCCGAGGCTGCCGCGGACGCTACAACCAATACACCAATCACTGCAAGAACGTGCGAAAATACTTTCTTCATTTTCCTAGCTCCGTTTCATAAGATTTGCCGAACCACATTCCGGTCGTAAGTGAGGCCAGGTTCAAAAAGGTTACAAGCCGAAGAGAATAATTTACCTTCTCGATGTATGAAGCGAGCAACATCCGGGCTGTTTTATTCATATCGCAGAGCGATAATCGGGTCTACCCTGGTTGCCTTTCGAGCAGGTATATAGCTCGCGAAGATCGATACGCCTATAATGAGTATCGAAACGGCCGCGAAGGTCCGGCTATCAGTCGCGGTGACTCCGTACAATAAGCCCGAGAAGCTCGATAGCAGTCTGGCAAGCAGGAACGATCCGGCCAATCCGATCACTACTCCCGCGATCACAAGCGCGAAACCCTGTCCGACGATCAGCTTTATGACATGCTTGGATTCAGCTCCCAGCGCCATTCGAATGCCAATCTCATGAGTGCGCTGGCTCACCGAGTATGCCATTACTCCGTAGATGCCCACCGACGCCAGCAGGAGAGCAAGCGCCGCGAAGAAGCCAAGCAGCATCAGATTGAGCCTCGGCTGTGCCACGGACGCCGACAGGAGGCGATCCATCGTTGAAATTTCATAAACGGGCTGATCGCCGTCCAAGCCGCGAACCTTCTCGGTCAGCGGGCCGGCCAACATCAAGGGAGCACTGCCCGCTGCGTGAATAGCCACGTACATCGTTCTCAGGGGCCGCTGTAGATACGAAAAGTAGACCTGTTCGCGCCCTTCCTTGCTCGGATCGTAGTGCTTCACATGCTCTACGACTCCGACGATCGTCCCCCAGTTTATCCCCTGCGGCCCGCCGCCCACTGAAATGCGCTTGCCGACGGCGTCAGAGTTGGGCCAGAAGCGCTTGGCGAACCCAGTATCAACTACAACCACGGCGGGTGCGGTCTCGTTATCGGATTCAGAAAGCAATCGCCCATTTAGCAGCGGGATTCCCATGGCGGCGAAGTATCCGGGACTGACCGAGCGCCGATCCGCCTCTATGTACGCATATCCGTTCCGTCGAAGCAGCCCTTCATCTACCGACGTGTCTTCGACCATCGTAGTACCGGATGAGCCCGATCCGCTCAGCGGAAGCTGTGAGACAATTCCGGCCGATTCGACGCCCGGCGCGTCTCTCAAGCTCTCAAGCAGTCGCTTATAATACGTCGCAACCAGGGCGTTTTCGCGGTAGCGGGCCTGAGGCAACGACAGCCTGGCCGTAAGAACATTATCGGTATGATATCCCAACTTCACTTCGGTGAGCCTGCTGAAGCTCCTCATCATCAAGCCTGCTCCAACCAGCAGCACCAGCGCGAGAGCTACTTCGGAAACGACTAAGACGCTGCGCAGACGTCCCGATCCCGAGCCCGATGTGCGGCCTCCATCTTTCAATGAGCCCTGAAGGTTCGGCCTGGAGACGTGAATGGCCGGCGCCAATCCGAATACGATGCCCGTGATAATAGAAACCAGGAAGCTGAAGGCGAGAACGATTCCATTCAACTGAATGTCGGCAAGCCTCGGAATGTTTCTCGGACCAGATGCGGTGAAAGCCTTCAGGCTAAGAAATGCGAGCGCGATGCCCATAATACCTCCGACCAGGGCGAGCACAATGCTCTCAGTCATGAGCTGCCGGACTATTCGCGCGCGACGAGCACCCAGCGCCGCCCGGATCGCAATCTCTTTTTCCCGCGCGCTCGCTCGCGCGAGAAGCAAGTTGGCGACATTCGCGCAGGCGATCAGCAGCACGAATCCCACCGCTCCCAGCAAGACCAGCAGCGCCGGCCGCACGCTTCCTACCGTTTGCTCGTGAAGAGGAACGGCATAGAGACCCCAGCCGCTCGCTTCTCTGTAATTGTCGGGAAATTGCTGCGAGAGATTGCCTGCTATGCGGGCTAGATCGTCTCTTGCCTGATCAAACGAAACGCCCTGCTTTAGACGGCCGATCATCTGAAGATAATGAGACCCGCGAGAGTTCAGTCTGGCGCGGTCGAGTCCCAACGGCAGCCACATATCGACTTCATCGGGAAAGCTGAAGCCGGGCGGCATCACGCCAATGACAGTGAGGCTCTCGCCATCCAGCGACACTGTCGATCCGACTACGTTGGGGTCAGCTCCGAATCGGCGTTTCCATAGCGCCTGACTTAACAGAACTACTCTGTTTTTCCCGGCCTCATCCTCCTGGGCCGCAAAGGTTCGCCCCCGCTCCGCGTTGACTCGCAGTATATCGAACAGGCTTGCCGATACGACGGCGGTTGGAACCCATTCAGGATTGCCATTGCCGGTCAGATTTACTCCGGTCGTGCTGTACGCAGCCAGATCTTCGAACGACTGATTCTGTTCCTTGAGATCGAACAGTTCAGGCTCTGATATCCAATTTCGCGGGATTCCTTCTTTGTCGAACTTGCCCCACACCATAGCCAGCCGGTCAGGCTCAGAGTAAGGAAGCGGACGGAGCAGGACGTTGTACACCACACTAAAAATGGCGCTGTTGGCGCCTATGCCCAACGCCAGTGCGATCAGCGCAACCGCGGTGAACGCGGGCCTCTTGAGCAATATGCGAAAAGCGTATCGGATATCTTGAAAGAAGTCTGTCATGGTTAGTTACTCGTTATCTCAATATGTGCTAAAAAAACAGCATCCCTCGTCAATGGAAAACGCTCTGGTGTGTGCGAGAATCCGGCAAAAAGTTTCAAGAGCTTCCCGAGTACAATTACGCGGCAACCGAGTAGTCCGAGTGCAGCAAGCACCCGCTTCGCTTGAAGGCGATCGGGGCATCTTCTACTCTTGGAAAGATGCCCCTCAATACCCTCCTGGACCTGTTTGACGAAATCATAAAGATAAAAGGCGACTGCATCATCTACGACAATGGGCTTAGGGATTTTAATTACTCATACGCCGAGCTCGGTCGCGATTCAGCCGCGATGGCAGCTTGGTTCGCCGAGAGGGGGATCGCGAAAGGCGACAGGATTATCATTTGGGGAGAGAACCGTCAGGAGTGGGTGGTTGTGTTCTGGGGCGGGCTCCTGGCTGGAGCGATCATAGTTCCGATCGACTACCGCTCTCCCGCCGATTTTGTCGAAAGAGTGCAGTCAGTAGTTCAGGCCAGATTCATCTTCTTTGGCGACGAGGTCGCAAGCCCTGACTTGAATTCAAGCCGGATCGACGCAATTGCTCTCCCATTGACAAATATGCTGGAGGGCCTCAGTGAGGCGCACTCGATTGTCAGGGCTGCCGTGTCCGCCGCCGATACCGCTGAAATCATATTCACTTCCGGCACGACAGCCGAACCAAAAGGCGTCGTCATAACTCATAAAAACATTCTTGCCAACATCGGCCCGATTGGCCGTGAGTGGGCGAAGTATCGCAAGTACGCGCGTCCCTTTCTTCCGTTGCGGTTTCTGAATCTCCTGCCGATGAGCCATTTATTCGGCCAGGCGATGGCGCTGTTCATTCCGCCGCTTGTCGAGAGCACGGTTGTTTTCCTGAATCGTTACGATCCGAAGCTCATAGTCGCTTTGACTAAACGCCTGAGGATCTCGGTTATCGTATCGGTGCCCAAAGTGCTCGAGCTCGTGCGCGACTACGTTGTGGGCCTCGGCTACGCTAAGAACGATTCGACGGGTGGAAAGCGCCACTGGATACTGAGGTGGCTCGGCCATTGGGGCGTCCACAGGCTGTTTGGGTTCAAGTTCTGGAGCTTCGTTGTCGGAGCGGCCCCGCTCGATCCGGCGCTGGAAGAGTTCTGGTCCAAGCTCGGGTTTCTCGTCGTGCAAGGCTATGGCCTGACTGAAACGGCTCCGATTGTCAGCCTCAATCATCCGCTCAACGCACGAACCGGTTCTGTCGGAAAGGCAATGCCAGGCCTGGAGGTCAGGCTTGCCGAAGACGGCGAGATTCTCGTGAGAGGGGACAGCGTATCAACCGGCTACTACAAAAACGCCGATGCGGGCGCCGAAGTCTTTGAAGACGGCTGGCTTCATACCGGAGACATCGGCGGTCTCGACGAAGAGGGCCGGTTATACATCCGCGGAAGAAAGAAGGAGATGATCGTAACCCCGGAAGGCCTGAACGTCTTTCCGGAAGATGTCGAGCGTCTGTTGAACACCTTGCCCGGCGTAGTCGAATCGGCGGTGGTTGGGATTCGAGAGGGCTCCGCCGAGCGCGTTCACGCGGCGGTAATCACGAGCTCGAGTCTAGTGTCGGTTTCGGAACTACTGCGTCAGGCCAATGCCGAACTCGCCGATCATCAGAAACTGCGAGGCATCACGATCTGGCCGGGTGAACGGCTGCCGCGTACCGAGGGCGCCTTGAAATTGAAACGTCGCGACATCAGGCAGTTCATCGAGGCCGGCGCCGTGGAGCGCGCTCCTGTGGCTAACGACGCCTTCAAGTCCATTGTCGATAAATATGCAGGCAGCCGCCATCTGGATTCGAACGCTACTATCGGGGAACTTGGATTGAGTTCGCTCGAACGAATCGAGCTAATGCTCGAGTTGGAAGCGGCCTTCGGCGCCAGTATAGACGAAACCGTCATCAACGAATCCAGCGAATTGAATCAGCTTCGCGAGTTGGTGTCACGCACGAATAAAGCCCGGCCGCGACACCTCTCGCTGGAGCCCGCGGCGGTTCCGGCGTGGAGTACCGGAATGATCATCCGCCTGATACGGAACATCAGCCTCGCCGCCTGGATTCTTCCTCTTACTCGCTTGTTTGCATGGATAAGAGTTGAGGGCGCGGAGAACATTCGGGCAATAGATGGGCCGGTGGTATTCGCGGCCAACCATCAGAGCCATTTGGATGCGCCGGTGGTATTCGCGGCGCTGCCATGGAGGTTGAGAAACAAATTGGCTGTTGCAATGGCGAAGGAGTTCTTCTCGGCGCACTTTCATCCGGAGCTGCATTCAAAGAGAGAATGGCTGACCAATAGCTTGAACTATTATCTGGCCGCGTTGTTTTTCAATGCTTTTCCGCTGCCGCAACGTGAGGCGGGCGCCCGCGAAGCGCTCGGATATATTGGAACCCTGGCAAGCAGCGGCTACTCGACTCTCATTTTTCCGGAAGGGCAGAGAAGCGATACAGGTGCGATAGAGCGGTTTCAGCCGGGAATTGGAATGATCGCGTCGCGCTTGGAGCTTCCCGTGGTTCCAATTCGAATCGAGGGACTCGACCGCGTTCTCAAGATCGGATGGAAGATGGCCCGACCGGGCAGGGTTCGCGTGGCAATCGGGCGTCCCTTATATTTTCGCGAAGATAACTATGCGGCGATCGCGGCGAAGATCGAAAGCACTGTCAAGGATCTCTGAGCCCTTGGAAGGGCGTGCTCGTGATGATCTTTCACAAATACGAAGTGAAAAGCTCGGCGCGCGCTCGTTCGCCTCGCCCTGTCATACATTCACCAATGTAAGACTATCTTGCCGATTGCGTTCCTCGAAGCCAGATGATTCATCGCGTGTGCGATTTCAGTCATATGGAATCGAGCACCGATGACGGGCCTTATCTTGCCCAGTGTGTACAGGTCGAACAGCGCGCCCCAGGCGTCCTCGATCCTCGGATCGTTTCGGTTCCGATAAAAACCCCAGTGAAGTCCGACGACGGAGTAGTTCTTGATGAGAATATGATTCGCTGCGTAACTCGGAAACTTCCCGCTCGTAAATCCGACTACGATCAAGCGGCCTTCAAAAGCGATGCACTTTGTGCTGCGCTCGCCGACTTCGCCTCCAACCGGATCGTAGATGATGTCGGCTCCCGCGCCGTTTGTCTCTTTCTTCACGATCTCGACGAAATCCTGCTCGCGATAGTTGATCGCGGCATCGGCTCCGCTGTCGAGAATGGCCCTCAGCTTGTCGTCGGAGCCGGCCGTTCCAATAACTTTTCCCGCGCCCAATGCTCTCGCGAGCTGAACGGCGGTCAGTCCGACGCCGCCGGCCGCCGAGTGAACGAGTACGGTTTCGCCCTGTTGTAGTCTTCCGCGATGAACGAGACCAAAATAAGAAGTCTGATATACCATCGGGAACGATGCAGCTTCATCGAAGGTCATCGATTCCGGAATCGCTCGCACAGCGGCCTCGTCGGCCGCGGCGAATTCCGCAAAGCCGCCGCCGGAGAGCTGCGCAAGAACTCGCTGGCCCGGCGCGAACCTGGTTATCTCCGGGCCGATTTTCTCTATGACGCCGGCGATTTCAAAGCCGGGAGTATACGGTAGCTGCGGCTTGACCTGGTATTTACCGGAAATAATGAGCATGTCCGGGAAATTGAGTGAAGCGAAAGCGACTTTTATTAGAACCTCCCGCGGCCCAGGTTCGGGCTGTGGAATCTCTTCGACCATCAGTCCAGAAGGCTCACACCACTCTTTAGCGCGAACTGCTTTCATTTGGGATTCTCCTTACACATATTGAAAGCCGGGCAATGCTACTAGAGGGATCGTCGAAGGTCAAATATTCCGAGCCAAGCCCGAATCAAGCCCGAATCAAGCAAGGCTAAGCCCGGTATTCATAGATTCTTTTCGAGATTAGCGTGCGGATCTAGCCCTCCGGGTCATAATGGCGCGCGATTTTGCTGCTTGCGGGGTGCTTGTGTCAGAATACTATTTTAGGGCAACAGATCGAATGCAGTCGTAATATGACGGACATAGTATCTGAAGTAATGATGAGAGTTCAGAATACCGATGATGGAAGGGAGGAATAGGTCGAATGGGGAATGTGGTTTGCAGCAATCATCGCGGCCCTTGTAGGGTTGTTCAATATTTTAGATTCCAGGGCTTGTTTTTTCCCGCAAACCGAAGCTTATGAATACCTTCACTCGGCTGAAGTTATATCTACGAGAATATAAGTTCATGGCGAAGGGGTTATTTTGGACCGGGCATCCTGTCCTGGCCCATATAATTCCAATGCGCCGATGCAATCTCGCCTGCGCCTACTGTAACGAGTACGACGCGGTTTCCGAGCCCGTACCGCTCGAAGTGATGTACGCCCGGCTCGACAAGCTCGCCGATCTTGGCACTACGGCGATCATCATCAGCGGAGGCGAGCCGCTATTACACCCCGACATCGAAAAAATCATCAAGAGGATTCGCCGGCACGGTATGCTGGCCTGTCTGATCACCAACGGGTATTTGTTCACCGAAGAGAAGATTCGAGGCTTGAACAAGGCAGGACTCGAATATCTCCAGATCAGCATCGATAACCTCGTTCCGGATGAAGTCTCAAAGAAAAGCCTCAAGGTGCTGGACAAGAAGCTGGTCTGGTTGTCGCAGCTTGCGAAATTTCGCGTAAACATAAATTCCGTCATAGGCGGTGGAGTTAAGAGCCCGGAAGATGCGCTCACGATTGGAAACCGCGCGGTTGAACTCGGATTTTCGACTTCGCTGGGAATCATTCATGACGGGCTGGGCACGTTGAAGCCGTTAAAAGGCGTCGAGCGTGAAGTCTATTTGAAGATGAAGACGCTCGGGAAAAAGGGCCATACCCGATTCAAGAAATTCCAGGAGAATCTCGCCGAGGGCAAACCCAATAACTGGAGGTGCCGGGCCGGCGCCCGTTACCTGTACATCTGCGAAGACGGATTGGTTCACTATTGCTCCCAGCAGCGCGGCTATCCCGGCATACCGCTGGAGCAATACACGCCCGCGGATATTCGGAGAGAGTATCTGACAAAGAAAGCATGCGCCGACTACTGCACGATCGCCTGCGTTCATCAGGTCGCGACCTTCGACAACTGGCGCGATCCTCAAACTCTGGGCGTCAAAGGCGCGGTCAGAAGGGAATCCGTCCAGGCGATACAAACGGTCTATCAAATAGAATCATAAGGTGAGCGAGAATAGAATCATTAGATGAGTGAGATCGAATAGTTCGAGGGCGACTCACGCGACAAGGAGACATAACAATGCACAAACCAATAAAATACGTGGAGAAAGGGTTGACGATGACGGCCGGCGCCGCATGGTCCATTTTCGAAAAGCTGAATCGAATACGGCCAAACCCTTCGTTCACGCCGCGGTGGTCCGACAAGCCTCTTCTTAAGTCATACCAGAAGACGAAGCCGCCGCTTGGCTGGCCGCGAACAACCGACTCACTCTGTCCGAAGTGCGTGCCCGAAATTAGACAGCAAATCGTCGACGGCAGGGTTCCTCACGAGATTCTCCTGAACGAAAAGATCGGAGAGATCAAGGCGCAAATCATCGAGCGCGACGGTAATATCCTGATGGTCAAGGATTGTCCCACTCACGGACACTTCGAAGATGTAATGGCGATTGACACCGATTTTTTCAGGCATCTGGAAGAAGTTTTTCCGGGCCGCGATATTCGCGCGCACAGCGATGAGGGGCTTCACAATCACGGCAGCAGCACGATCAAACACGGACGAGGCTCGGTGCTGACCCTCGATCTTACGAATCGGTGCAATATGATGTGCGATCCATGCTTCATGGACGCCAATCAGGTCGGGTTCGTGCACGAGCTGAGCTGGGAAGACATCAAGACGCTGCTCGACAACGCGATTTCGATCAAGCCGCGCCGCCAGATGTCGGTGCAATTTTCAGGCGGCGAGCCCACGCTGTCGCCTTACTTCCTGGACGCGGTCTCCTATGCTCGAAAGGTCGGATACAACAGCGTCCAGGCGGCGACGAACGGAATCGAGTTCGCCAAGAGTCCCGAATTCTGCAAAAAGGCCGCGGACGCCGGTCTCCGCTATGCCTATCTTCAATTTGACGGCATCGGCAACGCCGCGAACGAACACCGCAAGGTGGGAAACCTGTTCGATGTTAAGCTGCGGGCGATCGAGAACCTTCACAGCAACGGAGTCGACATTGTTCCGGTTACTACGATCGTCAACGGGATCAATAACGAGCAGGTCGGACGAATTATCCAGTTTGCTCTCGACAACCCTAAGAAGATTTCGTTCCTGTCGTTCCAACCTGTGTCGTTCACGGGGCGCGACGAAGAGATTACCGATGAGCGCAGGGCGGCGCAGCGCTATACGCTGTCGCACCTTGCTCACGACGTTAAGAATCAAACCGGCATGGGCGAGCCTACGCGCGACTGGTTCCCCATTTCATTCATGGGTACGTTTTCAGATTGGGGCGACCTGGTTCACGGTCCTCAAAAGGACTGGGGTCAGTTGAACTGCGGCTGCCATCCGAACTGCGGAATCGGAATGGCCGTGATGATCGATAAGGAGACTAAGGAAGCCGCTCCGATCACAGCCTTCTTCAATGCCGAACGGTTCGCGCGTGATCTCACGAAAGTCAACGACGCGGCGCGCGGAAGATTTCTTTCCCTGGTGGGCGGCGCGCTCGCGCTGCTTAAGAATTACGATCCGTTCATGTCTCCGAGGCACTTCAAGATTACGGATTTGCTGAAGAAGTTCGACAAGACGTTCGGCGCCAGCGGCAAAGACTACGGCAAGGTATCGGGCGACCGCACCCTCGAAGATATCGAAAAGCGGCGGCAGGATCGCTGGAATTTCCTCTTCATCGCCGGAATGTGGTTCCAGGATTTGTTCAATTACGATTTCAGACGCACCGAGCAATGCATCATCCCGTATGCCACTCAGCAGGGTGAAATATCATTCTGTGCCTACAATACAGGTATGGGCTGGCGCAACATCGTAGAGAAGATGCATATGACGGCTACGCTCACAAAATGGTACGAGGAGCATGGGCGGCATGAAATCTTCGCGGGCGGCAGACACGTCGGGCTCGAAACGACCGAGCATTCGCTCAAGCTGAAGGAGGGAATCATAACCGACGACGTTCAGCACGATCTGGACAAGCTGGGGATCGCCAAGACGGCTCGCGAAGAAAAACTGCGAGCGCAGCGCGAACGGCTCGCGCAGCAGCAGGATAACGAGCGAATGGCGAAGCTTTATCGCGAGCACATCCTCAATGAGCCTGCCGAACCCGCGGCGCCGTTGGTTCAGATCAAGCTCAGTAAGAACGCCCCTGCGCCGGAAACTGCAGGAGCAGGATTCGGAGATTAGTTTGAGGCTCTTGTACTGTTGTGCGACGTAGTTTGTCGCTCACCCAAGCATAAAGAGCGGCGAGAAGACACAATTCACTATTTAACTCAAAGCCCGCCTGAGTCCTCATTTGAAGGCTCAGGCGGGTTTTGTGTATAGCGAAAAAGGCGACGAGAGATTACTGGTCTTCTCGGAAGCTGAGATACCGGCTTGTCTCAAAACGGTTTGCTCAAAATAGGCGAGCACAGCTTTCATCTGGCATAATACCGATGTACGACCTATTGCAGTCCTGCTTCACGATCAAAGAGGCCGCACATGAGTGACCTTACAGTAGGGCCGCAAATTGCTGACTTCATCGGCCTCGATCTTACTCGGAAGAAATGTCCTCACTTCAATAGCTGGGTAGCGAAACTCGAATCACTCGGCGAAGGGCCGACTAGCTGAATCCGTAATGGCGGCTTACAGATTATTAACAATGAAATCCGTCATCAGCGTCTGCATATGCTTAACCAGTTGAGGGTCGTTTACTCCGTGGCGAGACTTCGGATAAACCATGAGTTGAAACTGCTTGCCCGCCTTTTCCAGCTCGTAGACGAACTGAACCGTGTTCTGCATATGAACGTTATCGTCGATCATTCCGTGGAGTAGCAGGAGCTTGCCGCTCAGATTCTTTGCCGCGTTCAGAGGCGCGCTCTTCTTATAGCCTTCCGGGTTGTTCTGAGGCGTTCCCATATAGCGCTCGGTGTAGATGGTATCGTAGAGTCGCCAGTCAGTGACCGTTCCGCCCGCGATGCCGATTTTGTAGCTGTGGCTATGTGTCAGCGCATATGCCGTCATGAAGCCGCCAAAGCTCCAGCCCGACAAGCCAATCCTGGAGCCGTCTACATAAGGCTGACTCTTCAACCATTCCAGTCCGTCCTCCAGGTCACGAAGCTCGAGTTCTCCGAAGTTCCTATAGACCTGCCAGGTTGATTCGACCCCTTTGTTGCTGGCCGTGCGGTTGTCGCATATCCAAACTATGTACCCCTTTTGCGCGAGCATCTGATGCCACATATAAGAGTTGCCTCCCCAGGCATTGCGGACCTGCGGAGCATGAGGGCCGCTATATGTATGCTCAAAGACCGGATACTTCTTCGTTGGATCGAAATCGGGCGGCTTGATCATCATGGCATCCATCAAGAAGCCATCCCGAGTCTTCACCTGTAAGAACTCGACTTTGCCAAGCTTGTATTGAGCGAGTGCCGCTGCTTTATTCTCCTCGATCATCCGTACAAGCTTGCCGTCCGAGCTGTGCAGGCTTGTCTGCGTCGGAGTCGCCGCATCGCTCCAGGAGTCAACATAGTAGGTAAACTTCGAATTGAATCTTACGAGGTGGGTTCCCTCGGACTCCGTCAGGCGGGCCAATCCCGTTCCGTCGAGCTTGATCCGGTAAGAATGCGCGGCGATGTTGCTGTGTTCCGTGGCGTTGAAGTAGACGAACCCATTCGTCTCGTCCACGCCGACAAGACCGCGAACTTCCCACCTTCCATCCGTGACCTGCGCGATGAGCTTACCATCCGCTCCGTAGCGGTAGAGGTGTTTCCAACCATTGCGCTCGCTGAACCATAGGAAGGATCCGTCCTTGAGCCATTCAGGCTCGCCCATAACTTCAACCCAGGCCTTTGTCGTTTCGCGTAAAATCGTGTCGCTCTTTCCTGACGCCGGTTCGGCAAAGTTCAAATCAAGCCATGTTTGCTCTCGGTTCTGAGCCTGATAAACGACCTTCTTTCCGTCGGGGGTCCAGCCAACCCTAACGATGAGGAGATCCTCGGGTTGATATTTGAAGGTATCGATCCAGCGAGTGGGCCCGCCTGCAGCATTGATGACGCCGAGCCGAACCTTTGGATTCGGATCGCCGGCCTTCGGATATGGAGTGGTCTCGACGTTTTGAAAGTGCGGAATATGGTCTACCACCGCGAATTCATGGACCGGCGACTCATCGATTCGCAGGTAGACAATGCGGGTCGAATCAGGGTTCCACCAGTAGCCCTTAAAATTACCCCGTCCATAAAGCTCTTCCTGATACACCCAGTCGAGCCGCCCGTTCAGAATCTTCGGGCCGCCGTCGTTGGTAAGCGCCCTTTCGCGCGGTTCGGTCAGATCGATCACGTAGAGGTTGTTGCCGCGCGCATAACTCACCATACGGCCGTCCGGGCTGAATTCCTCGCCCTCCTCCGGCTCCGGATTGTTGGTGAGCCGTACGGCCCGATCGCCTCCGAATTCATAATAGAAGAGGTCGGTGTCGTGATTGGTCAAAACGGCGGTTTCCGAGCGATTCATTTGATAGGTCGGCCGATGAGCGATCCGCCTCGCTTCCTCCGAGCCGAAGCCGCCAAGCTTCGCGAACGCAGCTTCCATTTTCGCGGCATCATAAAACGGAACAGCCTCGCCCGAAGCCGCATCGACCCGCCCTATCTGCGGCAGGTGAGATTGCGGATCAATTTTGTTCTGGAGGTAGTGATCGCCGTCTTTCAACCAGCGAATGCCGGCGGACGGAGTGCCGCCGAAGTTAACGCGTCGCTCCGGATCGTAGATGTCATCAATCGTCAGCAGCTTGTTCTGCGCACGAACTGCCGCCGCCGCGGATAGAAGAACTACGAAGGCAATTAACCAACGCCGCATTGTCGACCCTCCTAAATTCCGTCCAGATGTTTGGGTTTGATTCGAGCTAGCGAGTATGCGATAGCGCGGTTAGTTGAAGCAAGAAAGATTGCCCGCGAACGCCGCTATTAACTGTATAATTCAAAGCCATCGAAATGATGTCAAATTCCATCTTCGCATATTCGGAGCGGATCAAGTCCGCATTAGCTTCGCTGCGGCCGATTGTGGCTTTGGAATCGACCGTAATCTCACACGGCTTGCCCTATCCGGACAATTTGCAAACCGCGCTCGACTGCGAGCGAACAATCATTGCGGAAGGAGCCGAGCCCGCCACCGTGGGAATTGTCTCAGGAGTTCCGACGATCGGGCTTACCGCGGACGAGTTGAAGGCCTTTGCTGAAAACTCCGACGGAATAATCGAGAAAGTCAGTCTCGGAAATATGGCGGCGGTGGTCTCGAAGCGCGGATGCGGGGCCTCCACTGTAGCTGCGACGATTCGAATAGCATCGCTTGGCGGCATTCCTTATGACTCGACTCCGCGGCCGCTTGTGTTCGCAACAGGAGGAATTGGAGGAGTACATCGCGGCGACTCACTCGATATTTCGGCCGATCTGCACGCCTTGGCAAGCACACAAATTATATGCGTATGCGCGGGAGCAAAAGCAATACTCGATCTTCCCAAAACTCGCGAATACCTCGAGACTTTGGGCGTCCCCGTTATCGGATTTCAAACAGAAGAATTTCCTTCATTCTATTGTCGAAGGAGCGGTCTGAAGGTTGATGCATCCGTTGAAACAGCCGATGAAGCCGCGGAACTGTCGTTGGCTCATTGGCGCCTCGGTTCACCGACGGCGGTTCTGATTTGCGTTCCGATTCCCGCGGAATATGAGATCCCCGCGCCTGAATTGAATGCCCTGATCGAAGACGTGCAGGAGCACGCAATCGAGTCCGGAGTGCAGGGACGTGAGATTACTCCATTCCTGCTTTCCAGGATCGCCGCTCTTACCAAAGGGCGCGCGGTTGCGGCTAACAAAAAGCTGCTTATTAGCAATGCACGTATTGCGGCTCAAATCGCGGTGAGTCTCAAATCGCGGTGAGTCTCAATTCCAGCTTTGGTACTGAATGATGACCCTGACCTGTGTATCCGACGTTCAGCCCCGAAATTCTTTTAATCCGCGAGGCCTCCGGTGTGACCGACCGGCGCATGCCGTTGTATTTGAGCACCGCTTCACAGCATCTCTCGAGTTTTCATAATTCGCTCAACTCGGCGAGCGCGTCGTGGTCCAATATAGTGATCGACTTATTTTGAATGTCGATCAGTCCGGCAGATTTCAATTCATTGAGGACGGCATTCACGGTTTCGCGATACATTCCAATCTGTTCGGCTATTTCGGCCTGTGTTGTTCCTTCGATTTTTTTGTGACTATTGGCAAGGCGCAACAGGATGTCTGCTACCGCCGAGTCGGCTAGCTGACACTGCGTCTGAAAATATTCTCGCTCGGAGAGCACCAGTCTGGGACCAATCAACTCGAGGACCTTTATGGGTTCGACGGCGATCCATTCCTTCACCGCGTCGGTGTCCATAGTCGTGATGATGCTTCCGGCGGCGCCGGCCACAGGCTCGGTGACAAGCATCGTTTGGCCGAGTAAGGGCATTTCTCCGAAAACACCGCCCGGCACTATTTGCTTGATGACATATTTATATTGCGAGTGCCGGATTTGAACCCAACCGCTCTTGACGATGCAAAGCAGATTTTTACAGGGTATGAGCTGGCCCGGAACAAACGAGAGGGTCGACGCAGCTTCAAGACTTGCCCGTGAACTGTCGATATTAAAGTATCCGACCTTGGACGCCAGGATCTTCACCGAGCGGGCCCTCATGCGGGAAGTGAGCCTGTGCCTTCTCTGGAGATTCGCTAGTTTGGAAGAACGTTCCGACATGGGCTTCCGGCGTACAGCCGCATTCTCTGCTTCGCGAGTCTCACGCTGCGCGGACCAGTCTTGCGGAAGCAAGGATCAAGCGGCATCGTCGCGCGCTCGTTCGAGTTGCTTCTTCGAGCCCCGTGCGCTCAACACACGCCGCTTGCCCGATGGGTGAAGGCCGCGACTCGAATGAGATTGCCAACTCCCTGGCCCGCTCGATGGTGCAAGGGTGCTTATTTGCCTACAAATGTATCGGTCTCATCAGCGCGGCGACTGCAACCCCTGGAATTGCATTGTTCCCCTGCAATCTCGCGCGAATTGGACCGCAAAACTACCGATTCGCGGGATATTTCTCTCCCCGAGCTATCGTTAAAAGTCTGAGAGAGGAGCGGCCGCTTGGTGATGCTAAGGCTAATCGCGAATGACTTAATGCTGCTGCTTCAAGAGGCGGTCGGCAACGGCAGGAAAAACCATGCCCCACCGACAGTCAGCTTGTTACTTAGGGCCGGGCGGCATTGTACCAAATAGGCTCTGCAATAGTAACAACTTTTTTTAATATCTAGATTCATTTTTTCAAGGGCATCGTTTTAAGACGTGATCAGACCGGAAGATGACGTTTCCTGATGATTGTCGTAACCGATGCGGCTTGCGTAGATTAAATTACATTGTTGGGGAATAACGCCCCCTTCCGAAGCTCAAATGGTTGGATTATACTCGCGTTCAGACCCGGTTTGACCTCCATAGTCTTAAGAAATCCGCCGGGAGTAGTGCGGCCATCAAACTCGTCATAGGAGGTTGTGCTTGATGTTATATATACCAGTAATATTGGGAAGCGTGCGACGGGGCAGGCTAAGCGCTCGGGCGGCGTATTTCATTATTGAGCGAATGCGACAAACCCGTCGAATTCAACCTGAACTGCTCGATCTCTTGGAATATGAATTTCCTATGCTCGAGGAGCGCCTGAGATTCCGCGATGATCCCCCTCCGCTGGTCGGTGAGTTCAGCGAGAAACTCTCTCGCGCGGATTCTCTGGTGATAGTAACGCCTGAGTACAACAACAGCTTTCCGGGAGTGCTAAAGAATTGCCTCGACTATTTCAAGCCTGAGTATCGCCGCAAGCCAATAGGCATCGTCACGGTTTCGTCGGCCGATTTCGGAGGAGTAAATTGCCTCGCGCAATTGAGGCTTGTTACGCTTGCTATGGGCGCTTTTCCGATCCCGGCAAGCCTGCCGATTCCAAAAGCCGCTGAACGTTTGCGCGAGGACGGCGCTCCCCTCGACCCCTTGCTGGAACAACGAGCGCAGAGCTTCTTGGATGAGCTGATCTGGTTCACCGAGGCAATTGTCGCGAAGAAGGCGCTCGATCTGTCCCGCTAGATTTTCTTACCATCACCAGGCTATCGACCGATCTGATTTCGTCTGACCTGGAATCGCATGTATTCTGATTCATTTTGCTGAGGCTGTTTTCTAAGAAGCGAGTTCAAGTGCAGCGAAACGCCCCAGTTCGAATTCTTGCGATCCATCAAGAGATCGTAGGAATAGTGAACTTCTAACTCGTCATTGTTAAATGATGAAAATTTATTAATTATCTAAAATCAGGAAACTGTATTTGAAATTGCATTTGAATTGAGAGGAGTGTGGCGGACTGGATCATCCATCAAAGTAAATATTGCTACACGAAATGTAATAATTTCCGCAACAGCTAACCGAGTGGGATATTAGAGACGCTTAATCTATGCTTCGGAAATTTTCAATTTAGGTGTGATAAGTTATTGACATCGATTCGAGGCCTGTGGTATACAAGGGGCCCTGCTAGTAAGTCGAACCACAAGCAAGATCATCGATGAGCTGGCACCCAGGGTTCAACAGGGGATTTAACATCAAGTTTTTCTTTTAGGGCTCAAACAAGCTAGGGAATAAGTACGTTTTATGAAGCGGGTTTGAATCGTCCTTGCATGAGGCAAGTCGTTCCTGGTGGGGAGTGAGCGATCTGTCTACCTCGCATGCACATAGGTTGTATTACCGTAATATCTCGGCCCCGGTCCTTTGTCAGAGCACGCTATAGCTCGTGTGAAGCCATAGTGTTTTAACGACAGCGGATTTTTCTCACCTTAGTTGTCTGGGTGAAATGATCCGGTGTCGAGATTTTCTTTCGCCCGATTAGAAATTCACCAGTGGAGACTTTCTTTATAAGACTTCCATCGCTCGATGGTTGGGAGTCACAGGAGGTTCTATGCCCAAAAAAGGAAAGAAAGATCAGGAGGGTAGTACCGATACTCCGAAAACGACTAGAAGAGACGTCTTGAAAATGGGAGTGGTGGCCGGCGGCGTCACCCTCCTCACGGCCAAGAAATCTTTTCGCACTCATGATGTATATGCGCAGACTGCTTCAGGCGGAACCTTTGTGCCGCCCGAGCCTGTTCCATGTAGTATTGACGATTTCGTGAGCAGCCCGCCTACGCGGCCATTCCGGCAGCAGCTTCCAATTCCGTCGCTGCTACAGCCGACTACTTTGAATCCGGCCCCACAGAGAACCGCGAATACCAACGCCGGAGAAGCTCCTCGCGCGGCTCATCAGCGGTGGAATGAATTCCTTCCCGTGAAGCAATACGCTCTTCATGCCCGGCCGGCGCTGTGGCGATTTCATCCCGATCTGCCCAAGAGCTACGTATGGGCTTTCAATGGTGAAATCCAGGCTCCTACTCTCATCAATAACTATGGCAATCCTGTTGTCGTACGTTTCTTTAACGATCTTCCGACGAACCACAGTCTCGGCTTCGGGATTCCAGAGATGACCATCCATTTGCACAACGGACATACGGCTTCTGAAAGCGATGGATTTGCCGGCGACTTTTATGGACCCGGTCTCTGGAAAGACAATCACTATCCCAACATTTATGCCGGGTTTGACACCTTCACCAGCACGAAGGGCGATCCGCGCGAAGCGCAATACAGTTACTGGTATCACGACCACCGGGCGATGTTCACCGCGGCCAATACGTATCTGGGACTCGCCGGCATGTATCTCCTGTTCGATAAGAAGGACAGCGGGAATGAAAACGACACGACGCCGGGCGCGCTTCGGCTCCCGAGCGGTTATGGCGTATTCGACGTTCCTTTGGAATTCTCCGATAAGCTCATTTGTCCGGACGGCACGTTGCTGGCGGATCCGAGCGGCTTCGTGTTCCAAGGTGATAAGTGGTGCGTCAACGGAGCGATTCAACCTTTCATGCCGGTGAAGAGGCGCAAGTACCGCTTCCGCCTCCTGAATACCGGTCCGGAGCGGACGAGAGTCCACCAGCTCACAAACGGATATAATTTCAAGGTCATTGCTACCGACGGCAACCTACTTCAGAACCCGATCACGGTCAGCCAGATAACTCATAGCGTCGCCGAGCGCTACGACGTAATTATCGACTTCTCCAGAGCCCGGATCGGCGACAAGGTTTATCTCCTGGATCTGAATCCCGATGATGACCCGCAGTTTGTCGGCTTCCCATCACCCACTCCGCTGCCGCCGGGTGTCGCGATCGAACAGGTCAACATGCGATTCGACGTGGTCGGAGACGCCACGGACAACAGTCAGGTTCCAAACACGTTGACCCAATATCCGAGCACGAACGAGCACATTGCCGCTGTTAAGACCTGGGAATTCACTCGGAACGACAATGCGCCGGCAGGATTGAATTTCCAGATCAACGGCCTTACTTTCGACGCAAATAGGTCAGATCATCAGGTTTGTAGAGGGACTGCCGAGATTTGGAAGCTGCGAAATCTCGTTCCCGCCTCCGACTGGACGCATCCGGTTCATATACACTTCGAAGAGGCGCGAATTCTGGAGCGAAATGGCGCTCCGCCCCCGCCGCTTGAGACTGGCCGCAAGGATGTGTTCCGCCTGCCGCCCGGCAACGAGCTAGTCCTCTTCCTGCGGTTCAGAGAGTTCCTTGGCAGGTACCTCATCCACTGTCACAACATGAACCATGAAGACGCGTTCATGATGACGCGGTGGGACATCGTCGATAATGTCGCGAAGAAGGATCAGTTTAAGAAGGAGGTGGTAGGCTAATGAAAAGAAGAAACCTTTTTACCGACTTCGCCAGCAGTGCGTCCAGGCCGGTTGTTTCACAAGGCCCGGCGTATTACACAAACGCGGTCCTTCGCACGCAGGACAACAAGGAAGTTCGATTCTACGACGACCTGATAAAAGGCAAGCACGTGGTGATCAACTTCATGTATGCGAATTGCGAGGGCTCTTGTCCGGCTATTACCTCCAACCTCCTCAAGGTCCAGAAGGCGCTGAACGGACGCGTCGGCAAGGACATCTTCTTCTATTCCCTTACGCTAAAACCGGAAGAGGATACTCCGCAGGCCCTGAAAGAATACGCGGAGATGCACGGAGTAAAATCGGGTTGGACATTTCTAACCGGCGATCCCCACGATCTGACTACGATTCGTTTCCGGATCGGCCGCTGGAACCACCCGGGATTTGACCTGAACGCAACTCAGCACACCACCATGATTCGAGTTATCAACGACTCGATCAATCGGTGGACGGGCTGCTCCGCGCTTACGAGTGTGGAGACGATGAAGCAGGTCATAACCTGGGCGGATCCGATCAAGCCGCTTGAAGAGCGAATGCGCCAGAATGCGAGAGCTCAGGCCCAGATCGACAAGATGGATGTCTTGCCGACCTGGCTTGGTTCTCTTGGCGCTGAGGACTAATCGCCATTTCGCGCGTAAGGGCTCGCCCTTATAAGAGCCCTATGCGCGGGAAGCGCGTCCTGTAGGTTAACTGCCGAGGGATAGGGGCCGTCGTGCGCGACGGCGGCTCTTATCCCAAATTTCCTGTTCTCGCGCTCGGCCCGGGGAGTTGGCTTTATGAAGCGATGTATTTTTTTGTCCTTATCAATTCTCATTCTGACGGTGATTCCGTATCACGCTCTGGGCAGCGAGCCCTGTGAGTTCAACATAATCGGTACCTGGCGCGTAGTAGGCGATGACAACAAGGTTCCAACGTATGTGTCTTTTGCATCGGACGGCGCCGTGGCCGTTCGAGGCTCGGCCGGAGTGGAAAGACGGGTGATAGCCGAGGGCTCTTATAAACTTGACGCTCCAAAGTCGCCGAAGAAGATCGCGTTCGCAATCACGAAGACCGGAGCTTTTCTTAGAGCCACAGAGCAATCGATGACGATCAACGTCATCAACGACGCCTCCTTCGAATCCGCCGGCATCGGCGCCGGAACGCTGCGCTGGACCAGAGTCGAACTCATACGCCATTTTCTTGTTTTTGCGGGCCGCGAGGGCAATTCGCTGATCGGAGGTCCGGCGTTCGCAATGTTGATTAAGAAGGATGGAGGTCAGACTACGGTAGAAGCCGAAGGGCTTTATTTTGTGCAAGAGCATCGGCAGTTCGGAGCGATTCCAAAGCCTCTCTACGAAGAATTCATGAAAGAGCGAAACAGCAAGACGGATGTGATGCTTCGGATCGAGATTACGCAGAGCGAATTCGATCGGAGCCTCGCGATCCTGCGTGATTGGCGCCGGCGCGCGGAGGAGCGAACTCTTCCGTATCCTCCGGCACAACCGCGCGGCTTGTATGTCGATACAAGCGTATTGCTCAAGCAGATCGCCGAGAACTTGAATCAATGTGTCCAGCGAATCAAGCTCTACGATCTCAACTGGCGGAGTGATGACGAAGTCGCGGTCAATTACAACGCGCGTCAGGTTCCATTTCAGTATTTGAAAAGATTGCGCGAGTTGAACGAAGAGCGCCACGTACGCGACCAGGAATTCATGGCGCAAACGGTCAGCCTCGATCCTGCTGGTCGATGACCAGGGATCCTGCGTAATCGGGCGTACTTGGCGGCTGCCCAGTGATTTATTAGGGTAGTTTCCGTTCGACAGCTCTTAATCGTATTTGTATTAGCGTCCATTTTCGCCGAGTTTAAATTAAGCTACCTTGAGCCGCGGGTTTTGATCGGCGGTTTCGAAGATAGCCAATCAGCGTCGTGTGTGTTGCTGCCATCGTATTGCACGCTTGATTCAGGCGTGTAATCACGGGCTTTGTTCCACAATCTGTCGTTAAGGCCAATTCCGGAGGAATCCGGCGGGAGCGAGTTAGTCGTGTGACTCGGTCCAGAGCGCGGTCCTTCGTGCATTCAGGGATTTCTATGGCAGAGACGTGCATTGTCGCCTCTCTGGCCACTCCTCTCTCGTCTGAGGAGCGGGAACTGCATCCGCTCCGACGTTATTGCGAGTGGCTTGAAGTACGCGCGGACATACTTGGCGATCTAGGAACGGCCAGGCTACGAGATGTCTTCCCGGGGAAACTGCTTTACTCGTTGCCAAGCATAGATGCGGGCGGCTGCTTTGCGGGCTCGGACAGCGATCGTCGAAGCCGTTTGTGCGGAGCGGCCCGTCGCTACGACCTTGTCACCCTCGAGGAACGCGATTTCCACCCCGATGTACTTAGCAGAATCGCCCCTGAGCAGCGAGTGATCTCCTGGTCGGGAGATCCGCCACTCGCTACAGATCTGACGAAGTATTTCGAGCGGCTCTCCGCGGTTCCCGCAATGCTATACAAGCTGGAAATCCGCAACGGACGCGCGTCGGACGGGGTCGCTCTGATGAGCTTCTTAAAAACGCTGAAGCGCGCGGACGTCGTAGCTTTTCTGGCGGGCGAGACCGGATTCTGGACCCGACTGGTCGCCTCTCATCTTGGAGCGCCTGTCATCTTCGCGTCAGTCGAGCCTGCGTGGACCGCGGGAGGCGCCCCGTCCGTCGAACAGCTTGTGGCCGACTATGGGTTACCCGGCAAGACCGAGTTCGCCGACATCTTTGGAATAGTCGGCTATCCAGTGAGCCACTCCCTCTCTCCTCGAATTCACAACGCCGCCTACAGCGCGCTCGGTCATCGCGGCTTGTTCGTGGCATTTCAAGAGGAATCGTTCTCGGATTTCTGGGACGCGCTTATCGGAAGCGATCAGCTCGATTCGCTGGGCTGCTCGATAAAAGGTCTAACTGTGGCTTCGCCTCATAAGGAGGTTGCACTCACTCATGCGTCGACAGCCAGCCCGATGAGCAAACGAGTAGGAGCGTCGAATGTATTTGTGCGAAACGGCGAGGGCTGGCGCGCGGAGACGACCGATCCCGAGGGGTTGGTATTTGCCAGGGAGAAATTTGGCCTCTCGGTGCGCGGGCGAGCCGCGGCGGTCGTAGGTTGCGGCGGGGCTGGACGGGCAATGGCGGTAGCGCTTGAACAGGCGGGCGCCTCCGTCACTCTCGTGAATCGCGGTACTACTCGCGGACATATGGCGTCGGAAATGCTCGGCCTTCCATGCGTTCCGTTGTCGTCTTTCAACCCCAGCGGCTTTTCAATTGTCGTGAATGCGACTCCGGTCGGGCGCAATGACGGCAGAATACCCTTTGACATCGGTGCGTTGGGCCGCGACGCGGCGGTGATCGATCTCGTCTATGGAAGAGAACCGACGCCGCTCGTATCTCGAGCGCGAAAGGCGGGCTTGATCGTAGTCGACGGCAGCGATGTGCTCGAAGCCCAGGTGCTCCGGCAGTTTCACATGATGACGGGTAAACGCATGCCCGTGCAGTTGCTGCGAGAGCAGTTAGGAAGAAGGCGCGAGCCGGCGTCGCCGGCGAGCAGACGGAGAAACGTTATGGATTCTTTCAAATACGTAAAAGCGGAAGACTCATTGGACCAATCGGCGATTAAGCCTCCCGCGACCGAACTGGACTTCAGTTCTCTCGTTGGAGAATGGGTAAACACCAACCCCGTGAGTGAAGGAGTAGCGAGGGTCGTTCTGACTTTGAACGGCCATAGGCTGCTGGTCCGGATGCTCGGAGGAACCGGTTCGCCCGAAGATGATTGGGGCACGGTGGAAGCGGATTCGGTGTTCGCGTCCGGAATCGCTTCGCGGCAGGCATCGGCCTTCTCCGCCAAATACCGGTTTGATTCAAAAGAGGCCCATCTGCTGACGAATCTCTCGCTGGGGCTGCTGATTGTTGCAATCTGCAAAACCGCCAGAGATGCGGGACGCCCTGTCTCGTTCTCGAGAGAATTCTATCGGCGAGTGGCCGCGGCCTGATTGGAGTATTGCGATGAAAGAAGCTAGCGAGACAGGTCTGAGCAACGCGCGGAACCAGATTCCCGACATTCTGCCCGGGACCTGGGAGAACACCCACAGCGCCAGCCGGGGTATCCGGAAGGTCGTATTGAGAGTGAACGAAGATCAGTTGCGCGTGCAGATATACGGCGCGGGCGATCAGTCGCTGTGTGACTGGGGCGAAGTCGGCGCATGCTTTTTCGATCATCAGGCTTGCGTCCACGAGGCGATGGCATTCACCGCCTTTTATGACTTCGATTTTATGGAGAGCCAGCTACTGGCGCACGTGAAGCTCGGCGTTCTTGTGATCGCCAAGTTCGACAGGTTCAAGGATCAGAGCGGGCGCTCGAATTATTTCTCTAGGGAATTTTTTTACCGAGTGGATTGAAGAATGGGACAAGCTCAGGCGCTAACAAATAAGCTAGGCAATTCCATTTACGCCAGGCTCGGTCTGGATGGAGAGCAGGTCCGCCTTGTTCAGGCCGTCGCGGACTTAGCGCATGAGAAGTTTGCGCCCCGGGCTGCCTCTTTTGATGAGGCCGCGGCTTTTCCCGCAGAGGACTTTGACGATTTGTTTGCGGCGGGCCTGAATGCCGCAGCCGTTCCCGCCGAGTACGGAGGTCTCGGATTGGGGCCGTACCGAGGCGATGTACTTACTCTTTGGATGATCACTAAAGAGATCGCCAAGGCCGACCTGTCGCTGGCCCGCTGTTGGGAAGGACACGCCAACTCGCTTGTTCTTCTGGATGGAATGGCGACCGAAGCGCAGAAGAGCCGATGGTTCAAAGGCGTCGTTCAACGCGGCGAGAAATGGGTCGCCTGGAGCGGCGAGCCTCAGAGCCGCGCTCCTGGAGAGAGGTCGACCTTCGGCACTACGGTCCAGGCGGTCGAAGACGGATACATCATCGACGGAACCAAAGCGTTTTGCACCAGCGCCGGCGGCGCGGACTGGGCATTGCTTCTGGTGAATACGGCGGGACCAGGCGGAGCCCGCCACGCGACAGGCTCGCATGACGGACTCCTGATGCTCGCCGGCGATCTTTCGGATCCGAGCATCAGCATCGAAAGCGAATGGTGGGATCCCATCGGGATGCGAGCAACGGTGAGCCACGTAGTTCGTTTCAACCGAACTTATATTCCGGCTTCGAATCTCGTTGGAAAACCCGGTGCGTATATCAACGACGGCTGGCAGACCTGTTTCATTCCACATTATGCCGCGAGCTTCTTGGGGGCGGCCGAAGCCGCTTTCGAGTACGCGATGACTTATATAAGAAAGCAGGCCAAAGAAAGCGATCCGTACATCCATCAGCGAGTCGCGGAAATGGCGATCGATCTTGAAACCGCGCACCTCTGGCTGAGACACGTCGCTCGAATGTGGGAAACCGGCGATCACGCCGAAGCGCGGATTGCCGGAAGCCGGGCTCGCCACTTGATAGAACATCTCGCGGAAGAAGTGGTGCAACACGCGATTCGAGCGTGCGGCGCCAGGAGCTTAAACAAGCCGAGCCCGCTCGAGCGAATCTTCCGCGATCTAGCGTTTTACATCAGGCACGACAACGATGATCACATCGCGGCGATGATTGGAAAGTCACTGCTGGGACAGACTCACGACCAGTCTTTTTATAAACCCTGAGTAAGGATTGATCGAGATTACGATCCGGAAGGTTTGAAGGCCATGACGAAAGAGCGAAAGCGAAAATACGATCTTTCAATCTGGGCGCTGGGCTTTGGATATTTCGTCTTCTATACGCCTTACAGCGGATTCACCAAGGGGATCACGAATGGGTTGCTGCCCGGCATGTCGCGGCCGCTGTCCGGATTTGAGCTCTTGCCTCTCTCCGTGTCGGCGACCGTCATCGGCATCTACGGATTCATAACGGCGATGCGCTGGTGGAAGTATGCCGGGCACGCGATGGTATTTGGTTTCAGTGTACCGATCCCCTCCCGGCCTGCAATTGCGTCCGGACTCTGCATGGCCGCGATCATCGCGACGACGACGCTCGCATTCAGTTTCAGCGGAGCATCGATTCTATTTGTCCTGATATTGCTGAGAGGCGGCGTGCTTCTGATCGGCCCAGTTGTCGACGCGCTGTTTCACCGGAGAGTCAGGTGGTTTTCGTGGGCGGCGATGTCGGTAAGCCTGTTGTCGGTATTGGTAGCGCTCGTGGACGTTCAGCATTACAAGATCGGACTGCTCGCGGCTTTGGACGTCGCCGCCTATCTCGGCGCTTATTTCTTCCGCTTTCGCATAATGACGACACTGGCGAAGTGCGACGATCGCGAATCGACGCTGCGCTACTTCGTCGAAGAACAGATGGTAGCGACTCCGGCGCTGGCATTATTCCTTGCGATGCTGGCCGCTTTCGGGCCCAGCCAGTTATGCGGGGGCTTCACGTGGGGCTTTATTGAGATATGGCGCTCCGGTTCCGTGCTGCCCGCTCTAATCGTAGGCGTGTCGTACGCGGCTCTTATGATCTGTACGACCTTTATCTTTCTCGACCGGCGCGAAAACACTTTCTGCATACCGATGCACTGCGGCCCGAGCATGGTTTCAGGAGTGGTTGCGTCGGGCGTGCTTGCACATCTCTACAACCAGAGCGCTCCGAGCACCGCGCAGTATGCCAGCACCGGTTTGATTGTCGTAGCGCTCGCGTTCCTATCGCCGTTGCACCATATAAAAGACAAGATCGAACGGGCTCTTGCCGAGGGCAGACTCCGCCTGTTGATTTATGTGGCGGACACGTCTAAGCGAACCTTTGACTCCGCGTCCAGGCGGATCGCGACGGCGGCGACTGCCGCAAATCATCCGGGAAGAACAATGGCGACGGCCTACCTAAACGGGCTCAAGCGAGTGCTCCTCTTCATATGCAGCGGAAACACCTGTCGCTCGGCGATGGCCGAGGCGATCGGCAACGCGGAGATCTCGACTCGGTTGAGGCTTCCGCTTGAAGCGCTTGAACGATTTCCATTGCGAGCGTTAAGCGCGGGCATTACAGCGAAAGAGGGCTCACCGATGACTGCGGCGGCTACGAACGCCGTGATCGGACTCGGCTTGCCGGTGGCGGGAGCGCACACTGCACGGCCGTTGACGGCGGATCTGATTCAGCAGGCGTCCGTAGTCTACTGCATGACGGAGGGACATCGCAGTCAGGTGGTCGATCAACATCCGTGGGCCGCCTTCAAGACCAGATGCCTCGATCCTGACGGCGATATCGAAGAGCCCGCGGGAAGCGAGGCGGATGCATTCATGAATTGCGCCCGGCGAATTCAGGGTTTGATTCGGCTGCGATTGGATGAAGTGTTCGAACAGGCGGGCATGCAGTTGGATTTTTGATGCAGGTCATTTTTAAGGACGGGATCATTGCGAGCGATCGGGAGGACCAACGATGCCTCTGAGGTTCCATTGGAGCTTATCTTCGGTTGGCGACAAATTCAGGGGAGCCAAAGCTAGGACCGAGATGAGCGGCCTGTTCGATTTCGATGAGCAGGCGGAATTCAGCCGTGCGGCCGAAGCGAGCGGAATCGAATCGCTGTTGATGGCTCTGGGCTCATACAGGCCTGACCCAATGGCGCTCTCGATGGCGCTTGGAATGGTGACGAAGAAGATCAAGTTCATGGCAGCGGTGCGACCCGGCATCGTCTCCCCGACTTACTTTGTTCAACAGGTGAACTCGATATCCGCTCTTACAGGCGGCCGTATCTCGATAAACCTGGTCACTGGAAATGCGCCGCACGAACTGGATTACTATGGCGCGTTTCTTGAACACGATGAGCGGTACGAGCGGGCTGATGAATTCCTCGCGATCTGTCGCGCCTTTTGGAAGCGCGATGGAGAAGTCAACTTCGAAGGAAAGTACTACACGATCAAGGGCGGCAGGCTGAACACGCCCTTTGTCTCGGATGAAAGGGTTGCCCCGGAAATCTTTCTCGGCGGCAACTCAGAGCTGGCGGAGCAGCTCGCGATGAAACACGCGGACTGCCTATGGCGGTTCGCGGATACCCCGGAAAATCTGAGCGAGCGTGTTCCGCCGATCTTGAATCGGGGCGTCGAGGTCGGCCTGCTGGTATCGATTCTTGCGAGGCCGACACACGAACAGGCTGTCAGCGATGCCTATGCGATGGTCGAAACCCTGAAAGCGCAACGCACCTTCGGAAAGGACTTTGCGAGGAAAACGGATTCGGTCTCTTACAAAGCCACGCTCGAGCTTGCGGAAAAGAGCCAGTCCGATTGGCTGACGCCTTATCTGTGGACGGGAGCGATTCCGTACATGGGGTCTCCGTCTATCGCCCTCGTCGGAAGCGCCGAAGAGATTGCCGCGGCGCTTATTGAGTACAAGAAAATCGGCATCTCTCAATTTCTGTTCATCGGCTGGCCCGATCTGGATGAGATGACATTCTTTGGGCGTGAGATTTTGCCGCTCGTTCGAAAGAGGGAGTTGGAAATGGAAGGCGAGTGCCAACTCGCGGCCCGCGGATAGCTCGGGTCGAATCAATGAGATCGACGGCGGTACATGCCCGGCGGTAATGCGTGGTGTCAATAGATGAAGAATGAGGATCTCAAATTTCATTGGCGGTTGAGTTATAGCGGCGAGGCTGAAACGACTACCTGGGACCGCCAGTTCAGTGTTGAGGACGGCGCTCCTCACATCGAGATGCAAGTAGATTTCTGTCGAAAGGCTGAAGAAGCAGGCATCGATTCTCTGCTCACCGACTTCGGATACGGCAAGCCCGATCCAATGTTGCTGGCTGCCATATTGGGGCAGCAGGCAAAGAAGATCAAATTCATTCTGGCGTATCGCTCCGGTCTGTTCGCGCCGACGATGTTCGTGCAGCAGCTCAACACGCTGTCGTCGCTTATAGACGGGAGACTCTCATTGAACATCGTCGCGGGCTATTCACCGGACGAGCAGCGGGCCTACGGAGACTTCCTCTCGCACGACGAGCGGTACGAACGAACGGAAGAGTTCCTCGCGATCTGTCGAGCTTTTTGGGAATCAAAGGACAGCGTCGACTTTCAAGGCAACCACTACCGCGTGGAAAAAGGCGCGTTGAAGGCGCGCTACGTATCGCCGGACAGGTCGTTTCCGGAAATCTTCATTGGAGGCGGGTCGGAGCAAGCTAACCGATTGGCCTTGAGTCAGGGAACCTGCTGGATGCGCTTGCCGGAGGCGTCCGAAGCGTTGAGGGAAAGCGTAGCGCCTGTTGTTGCGCGCGGTGTCGAAGTGGGCTTACGCCTGGCGGTGATTGCGAGGCCGACTCGCGAAGAAGCGCTGAACACCGCAATGGCAATGGCTGAAGGGGTTGATCGAGCTCGCGAGTTTGTGAAGACCTCGGTGGGACATATGGATTCGGTATCGTTCAAGGCGAGCTACGAGATGGGCGGCAGAGAATGGCTCACGCCGTGTTTGTGGGCGGGGGCGGCGCGAATTTATGGGCCGGCCGCTATAGCCCTCGTAGGTTCGGCGGAAGAAGTGGCGCGGGCGTTCATCGAATACAAGAGGCTTGGAATAACGCAATTCATTCTTTCCGGATGGCCCAAGCTCGATGAGATGGTGAATTTCGGCCGAATCGTAATTCCCATCGTGAGAGAAATGGAAAGCGAGGCCGCTGCTTACGCGTGCTCGGGCAGATGCGAGGCGCCGAACGCATCGCGTTGACTGCCGAGGTAATCGCCGGGAGCGGCATGATATCGGAGTTGGTTGTCTGATAGGGGAAAGCAAGATGAACGTGGGCGCGGGACATCAATACTGTGAGCCGGATTGGAAATCGCTCGCTCGAGGATTGCCCGCCACAAAATCCGAATTCGCCTCCTGCATAGCCGGGGCTTTGAGCGCGCGCGGCTACGCGCATGTGAATTCGCCGATGCCGCCGGATTACTGCGAGCTGATCGCGGCTGAACTGGGCGCCCTAATGTCGCGGTCCGATGTGAAGATCGACAAAGATCGCGAGACGGCTCAGGAGAAGACGCGGGTTGTTAAGGGCCGGCCGGGGCCCTACGGCTCGGCGGCTTTTGGGTTTCACACCGACAACATCAGGGTGGACGTAGTTTCGTTCTATTGCGTGGAGCAGGATGCGACCGATGGCGCGCTCCTGCTGCTGGATCTTCGAGACGTTGCCGAGCGGTTCAAGCAAGAGGAGTTGAATATTCTATCCGGCATCGATCTCTGGGCTCCGCCTGTTACCGAAACGGGAGCAGGCAAGGAGGACTTCTTTTATCTAGCCCCACTGTTGTCGAGAGGAGAGACGAGCTGCCGCGTCTATTACATACCCTGGCTGCTCCGCGATTCATACGAAAAGCAGGAGAGCGAGCTGCTTGCGAGATTCTCTGATTACGTGCGCGAGAAATCGGATGCGCAAACGATCCGCGTGCCTTTTCAACGAGGTGAGAGCGTTTTTATCGACAATCATAGAATGCTGCATGGGAGAGCTGCTATCGCTGAGAACAGCAGGAGACATCTGATACGAATTTATTTGAGCGTGCCTTCTATGAGCTGCCGCTCACTGGTCCGGCGATTTCAATCTGATTGAGAATGCGGGTCGAATGAATATTTTGTACATAGTCCAATATTGGCCGAGCCTCTTCGAGACATACATGTTTCGGGAGGTCGGTTGGATGAAGAATCGCGGCCATCGAACAGCGATCGTCTCCCTGTCCAGCGCCGGTCCGCTTGGATTCATGAATGAGTCGGGACAGCGCGTGAACCTCGCTGAATTCGGAGTCGAAGATGTGCCGGTGCTTCAGCTCGAATCAACGAAGTTGTCGAGAGAGAGCTTGCTTGATCAAGCCCTCTCATTTTCCCGCCATCACCGGACGGAATTGATCGATGCACATTTCGCGCGGGAACCTGCCGAGCTGGCGTGTGATCTGAGCACGTCGAGCGGCATTCCATTCACGGTGAGAATGCGCGGCGGGGACGTTCATTCGAGGACCTCGCCGAGGCTCGCGGAAATCGCGGATGCTGCGCATGCAATATGTCCGGTCAGTCAATTCCTGGCCGATATTCTTACGGGAGAGCGGCCGCTTGCGAAACCGCCCGCCGGAATTCCGCTACATCTCGAGCCGGGCAAGCTTCAGGTGCTGCCCTACAATCTGCCCGGGAAATATCTTGCCGACAGCCCTGTTCAGCAGAGCGAGGAAGTGCAGGTCATTGCTTCCGCCGGCCGGTTGGTTCCTATCAAGCGATTCGAGGATCTGATCGAAGCTGCGTCCGGTCTCGTCGACGAGTTCCCGGGTCTCAGGCTGCTGATCATCGGCGGCGGGGTTCTGACGAAGGACTTGGAAGAAAAGGCGAACGAAGCGGGTTTGGGCCACCGTTTTGGCGTGACCGGCTTCAAGAGCTGGGAAGAAGTCCTCAAGCTGCTCGGCCAGGTACATATCTACGTCCAGCCTTCCGAGCTTGAAGGCTTCTGCCTCACGACGGTTGAAGCGGCATTCCAGGGCTTGCCGCTTGTGTTGTCGCGCACGGGAATTCACGAAGAGTGCGTCGTTCCGGAAGTGAACGGCTATCTGTTCGATCCCGCAGACGTGAAGAGCCTCCGCGAGGGCCTGAAATTATTGCTGAGGGCAGGCGCCGCGAGAAGACAGGAAATGGGATCTGCGAGTATCGAAATTGTTGGCAATCGACTGAGCGAGGAAAGCGTTATGCCGCGCATAGAGGCTGTGTTTCGCTCTGCTATTGACGCCTCTCGGTTGATTGGCGAGGAGCCGGAAGTGCTTCGGAGCCGGGCTCGCACGGGAGAGAACGCCTGATGATCAAGCGAATGGATCAACTACCTGCGGTCTTATGCTGCTTCGCATACCGGGAGCAATATTTCGCCGAGATGGAAGGGATGCTTGCCACGGCGCGAGAGCATCATCCGACCTGGCCACTGATCGTTGGAAGAGGGCCGGCGCCCGGATTCGATCTTCCTACGTTTGAAGTCGAGTCGCCTTCAGGCAAGCTCCACTGGACTCTGCCCGTGCAGCTCAATGCAGATGGAACAGAAGACGACTTTTTCAAAATTATAATGATGAAGGGATGGTGGATGGCCCAGGTGTGGCGGAACTTCGGCCATCTTGTTGAGAGCAGCCACATGCGGCTCGTCTGGTCGGATGCCGACAATCGATTCAATGGTCCGCTTGATGTCGAACTCGACCCTTTATCCGAAGTTGTTGCGGGACCGTGGTGGTATGACCGTGAGAACCGGGGCTTCGATACCATTTGCAGCGGACTGCTCATGTTTCAAGGAGCAAAAAACGGCGTCGTTTCGAAACTGCTCAGCGAATGGTCGGCCAAATGTCTCGACTGTATTCAGAACCTTCCGCCCCAGACCAAGCCCTGGCGGGACAGCGATCAGGAGGTACTGACCGCGGTCCTTGCCGCGCATCCGCAAGCCGACAGCGGTTACGAGCTCTTCAAATTGGATATGACCAAGTACTCGGGGTGTCCTGTTAAAGACGGCAGGCTCGTGCGAAGGGCGCTCATCGATTCGTGGTACATGATCGAGCGGATGAGGCTGCCCGAGTATCACGACGTCGACTGGCCGCCGCCCGAAGACTACAGGCGATACGCTCCGATCGGAACCCCGTTGCCTGGTTGGAATCCGGACGAAGAGGCCTCTACGGAATGAAGGAAGAATTCAAGTAGGCGGTTGAAAACGAAAGATGAGTATGACGATGAATTCGGCAAACAACGACGCCGTCGCCGAAGCGCCGGATCCGGCGAATTACGAAGATCCGGTAGTCTGGTCGATAGGCATTTATACGGGCGAAACGTTAAAAGGCCTCCAGCCGGCGCCCGCGGCTTCCAATCCGGTGCTGTCGGCTCAGGACGTTACGGATGTCCGCTCATCGTTCGTGGCCGACCCCTTCATGATAAATGACGGAGACAGGTGGCATCTGTTCTTCGAGGTCTGGAACCTTGATGCACACAAGGGAGACATCGGATGGGCCGTGAGTAATGACGGTCTTGCGTGGGACTACCGGCGGATCGTTTTGACGGAGCCTTTTCATCTCTCGTATCCCTATGTTTTTCGCGAACAGGGCGAATACTACATGATTCCGGAGTCGTATCAGGCAAACGCGGTCAGGGTGTACCGCGGAGACCCTTTCCCCGAAAAATGGTCGCTGGTTGAACCGATTCTCGAAGGCGAATTGCTGGATTCCTCGATCTTCGCATTCGAGGGCAAGTGGTGGCTTCTCACCTGTCCGATGGCTTCGGATGACGACGTACTCGAGTTGTTCTACGCGGACGCTGTTCTCGGCCCGTGGCGACGGCACCCCGCAAGCCCGGTCATAAAGGGCAACGACCAAATCGCGAGGCCGGGCGGCCGAGTCGTGATGGGCGATAGCGGAAGGCCGGTCAGATTCACTCAAGCCTGCTACCCGGCTTATGGAATGCACATTCGCGGTTTTGAAATCACCGCGCTGAATACTTCTTCTTATGAAGAAAGAGAGATTCAGCAGGCGCCGATCCTCCTGGGGGGGAATCAATATTGGAATCGCTCGGGGATGCATCATGTCGATCCCCATCGGGTGAATGGGAAATGGCTCGCCTGTGTGGATGGATGGCGAATCGAAGAGCGGCCTCAAGTTGAAAAGCAGGCTCGCTGAATCCTGGCGATATCACAGCACGAATTGAATGAGCCTTTGCCAAACCGAATCGTCGAAAGTTAAACGTCGGTTCCAGTCGGAGGGTACTGATGACGAGGAAGACATACGACATCCCAGTGGTGCTTACCTCTTTCGCTTACAACAAGGAATACTTCGCGGAGATGGATGGAATGATCGAAGGGATCAGGGAACACCATCCCGACTGGACGATCGTCGTCGGCCGAGGACCCGTTTCGGAATTGGGCGAGGGAAGTCTCGAAGTCGAATGGCCGGGCGGCAAGACAAACTGGGTGCTGCCGGTCTCGTTGAATATCGGCGAGGATAGAGAGAAGAACTGGAGCCGAATATGCCTTATGAAGGCGTGGTGGATTGCTCAGGTATGGCATAACCTCGGTGAGCTCGCCCAGCCCGGTATCAGGCGAGTCTTATGGCTGGATGCCGATGCGCGGCTTGGCGGCCCGATCGATATCGAGCTCGAACCCGACGACGAAGTTCTGGCCGGACCGTGGCACTACGATTCTAAAAATCCGGAATACGACGGCATACGATGCGGCATCGTCCTGTTTCAGGGACGCAAATCAGGCAAGGTGGAAACGATTCTGGACGCGTGGTCCGACGAATGTCTTCGACAGATAGAGGATCTGCCAATTAGCAACCTACCCTGGCTTTATGGCGACGGCGAAGTTCTGCGCGAGTTGCTCAGACACGAGCCGGGCGGTCCCGGCAGCTACACAATGCTGAGGCTCGAGCACAACAGGTATTGCGGTCACCTGACGAAGTATGGCGCGGCTCGGCCGGGAACCCTCGTGATTCACTGGTTGATGAGCGCGAATTTCTGGCGTTCCGAACAGGATGAAGATGGTCATCTGCCCTGGCCGCCGCCAGAGGACTACAGGCGGCGCATTGCCGCCGAAAGCGGCTTTCCCGCACAAATCGAACACGGCGACGGCGTGACCAAGCCTCAGTGAGATGAGAGCGGACCGAAGATTGGGAGGATCTAATTAATGAAGCGGGAGAAGGGAACTCTCTACTACTGCCAGCATTCGTGGGATCTTTATCCAGATAACTGTCCGTGTGACGTCCATTTTGTCGAATACCTGGAATCGAGAAATATCACCGGAAAATCGATATTTCATTTCGGCACGGGAGAACATCACATAGTCGGCAAGAAGAACCATGAGCGAGGGAATCCCAACGACATTTTTGGAATTACCGCTTCATACCAACCGGCTAAATGCAGAAGCAAGGAGTGCGAGACGTACCTCGATTTCATCTACAAGAATCCGGTAGCGGCGAATCACTACAAGGTACTGTTCTCGGACGTCTATACATTGACCCCTTCGCTGCTGCCGGACTTCGACATCGTGACCTTGTTTCATCTGTGTGAATTCTATGACGAAGAGTATTCGTCATACGCGCGGCTGAACGATCTCGGTTTGCTCGAGATGTTTCTGGAGAAGCTAAAGCCGAGCGGCCAAATCCTGTTCTTCCCGAGTTGGCACGGCGACCCAAACGATATAGGCGAGAAGTGCAAGACAGCAAAAGCGACGACTGTGAAAATGATAAACGACTTCGTTGCACAGAGCAGACTGGCTGTCGACGAAGAGTACAAGTCGATACTCATCTGCAGCAAGCCCGAACCAGGACCGGCCCCGGCGAGATGATGTCGTTCTTCGAAGATGGCCGATTGCGGCGATTCCTTAAGGAGTTGAAGCTTGAGCGATCAGACAAAAGCAAGTACCGGCGTCGGTTCAAAGCCAGCCGGCGAAGCTATCTGGTCTATCGGAATCTATTCCGGCGATACGCCGTTCAATCTGAGTCCGTGCGCTGACATCAGGAATCCGGTTCTTTCGGCGGAAAGCGTTACCGACGTTCCGGCTGAGTTCGTTGCGGATCCGTTTATGATCCGCGTTGGCGGCTCGTGGCATATGTTCTTTGAGGTGATGAACGCGCAAACCATGAGGGGCGAAATTGGATGGGCGCAGAGCGAGGACGGCCTCGGCTGGGCATATCGGGGAATTGTCCTGCGGGAACCCTTTCACCTGTCGTACCCATATGTAATTTGCGCCGATGGCGAATTCTACATGATCCCCGAGAGCCATAAGGCTGGAAGAACAAAGCTGTATCGGGGAGATCCGTTTCCAGATCGATGGTCGTCCGTGGGTACGATCATGGACGGAGGGTGGGTCGACTCGTCACTCCTCTTTTTTGACGGTTTGTGGTGGATGTTTACATGCCCGGCAGGTTCGAGGAGCAGTTCGCTCGAGCTATTTTGCTCGGAGAGTCTTGGCGGCCGGTGGCTGCGGCATGCGATGAGCCCGCTTATCGTGGAGAACGATCGAATAGCGCGCCCCGGCGGCAGAGTGATAGCGCTGGGAAACGAAATCATTCGATTCTGTCAGGACTGTTATCCGAGGTACGGCACGCGAATACGTGCATTTGAAATAACTCAGTTGAGCACGTCAACCTATGTTGAGCGAGAGGTGGATTCAACCCCGATTCTGGCCGGCGGCAAAGAGTGGAATATGGACGGTATGCATCACGTCGATCCTCACTGGACGGGCGATCGGTGGCTCGCCTGTGTAGATGGATTCGTGCTGAAGGAAGCAAACGCGGCGAGTGAGGTCTTGCTGCGCGGCGCGTGGAGCCGAGGACATTGATATGAGGGTAATAGGTTTCAGCGGAAGTTTCGACTTCATAGATGAGACTCGCTACGCCGCCGAATACTGGCACGATGGCGCCGCCGCCCTCGTTGAAGACGGAGAGGTTCTATTCGCAATCGAGGAAGAACGACTCGACCGAATCAAGCACAGTGACAAGTTCCCGGTGCTGTCAATCAACGCCTGTCTCGAGCACGCCCGCATTCGCTTACAGGACGTCGATCTCTTTTCTTATTACTGGGAAGACGTGGATTCGCTTCGCAAAGAAAAGGTGCTGCTTAATCCGTACGAGCCTCTCGAATCGGTCGACAAAGCGGCGTTCGTCAGAGAAAGGTTTCGTCGCGCGTGGGGAAAGGAGATCGACCAGCGGAAATTTCAGTTCGTCAATCATCACTATGCGCACGCCGCAAGCGCTTTTGGGCTATCCGGATTCGATCAGGCGCTGGTGATAACGCTGGACGGAGAAGGGGACGGCTGTTCCGGGATTGCGCTTGAAGCTGCCGGCGCTGAGTGGAAGGAGCTTCGGATTTTCTCGGTTCGTAATTCGCTCGGCTACTTCTATAGTGACTTGATTGCCTACCTCGGCTACACGATGTTCGACGAATACAAGGTGATGGGATTGGCGCCTTACGGCGACCCGGAGAGATTCAGATCTCTTTTCCGAAGTCTCTACGAACTGCTTCCGAACGGCGAATACGAGATTCTCTTCAGGAACAACTTGCCGTGGCTCTTTGACAAACTCGCGCCGCGCAGAAAAGGTGAGCCGTTTAGCCAAATCCATAAGGATTTCGCAGCCGGGTTGCAGGAAGCGCTCGAGGATCTGGCCTTTCACATCCTCACTCATTTCAAACAGGTCACCAGGCAGAAGAACCTGTGCCTTGCGGGCGGCGTGGCGCACAATTGTACTCTCAACGGAAAGATCTTGCGCTCGGGCCTCTTCGAGAACGTGTTTATACAGCCGGCGGCGCACGATTCCGGTTGTGCCCTCGGCGCGGCCCTGCACAGTTGTTACGCGCAGGGGAAAGGTACCCGAGGTCATCGACGCCTTGCTCACGTCTATTGGGGAGCCGATGTCGGGAGCAGCGAATCGATAGAGAGATCGCTTAGAAAATGGGACTTACTGGAATTCCGCAAAGAAACGAATATCGCGGAGAGCACCGCAAGAGTTCTCGCCGAAGGCTCCGTAGTAGGCTGGGTGCAGGGCCGTTCGGAGTTCGGGCCGCGTGCTTTGGGAAACCGAAGCATACTTGCCGATCCGCGGCCCGCGAGTAATAAGGATCGAATCAATCAGTTAGTAAAAAAACGCGAGGCATATAGGCCCTTTGCGCCATCCGTGATCGAGGAAGAAGCCGACAAGTTCTTTGAAGTTCGCGCCGCGGAACAGCAGCTTGAGTTCATGCTCTACGTCGTTCACGTCAAGGAAGAGAAGCGGCAATTGCTGGGCGCCGTGACTCATATAGACGGAACCGCGCGAGTCCAGACGGTGTCCCGCAAGACCAACCCTCGCTTCTGGGAGTTAATCCAGGCTTTTGGCGAGAGAACGGGCGTGCCCATTCTTCTCAATACCTCGTTTAACAACAACGCCGAGCCGATCGTCGAGTCGATTGAGGACGCCATAGCCTGCTTCCTCACAACCGGCCTCGACTACCTTGTAGTAGGAGATTACTTAATACAGAAGAAGGCGGGACATCGCCCGCAAGATTACCTGAGGCTTGCGGCTTTTCTGCCGCCGTATGCGAATCTATATCACAAAAAAGGCCGCTCCCTTCGCGGAAAAATAGCAGACTCCTTCTATTTGGGCGTTAGCTATAGTAAAGCGGATCAGTACGGAAGGGACCGGCACGAGTTGTCACAAAAAATGCACGAGTTGTTGAGCCGATCCAATGGTGAACGGCCAGTCGCCGAAGTGCTTACCGAGATGGGCCTGAATGGTGCGAATATTTCACGGCCTTTTATTGATGAGTTGATTGAGCTCTGGTCGCTGCGGCTCATCAGCCTTGGACCTGCCTGTGAGCTGCGAGCGGAGGGCTGAGCCGAAATGAATGAGACAGGCAAGATCGCGACAAGTGGATCCGCCGCGGCTCTGACCGACATCGAGATCTGGTCAATTGGAATCTACTCGGGCGCAACGCTCTCGAATCTCGAGCCGGCGCTGTGTGCGAAGCCGGTTCTTGGGGCCAATGACGTCGATGACGTGCGTGCTCTGTTCGTTGCCGATCCGTTCATGCTCAAGGTCGAAGGTACATGGCACATGTTCTTCGAGGTGCTTTTAGCCGAATCCGAGAAAGGCGAGATCGGGTGGGCGACGAGCGACGACGGGTTGAGTTGGACTTACAGGAAAGTAGTTCTGAGGGAGCCTTTTCATCTTTCTTATCCTTATGTGTTTTGCGTCGACGGCCAGTTCTACATGATTCCGGAGAGCATTAAGTCGAGAGCGGTACGGCTGTATAAGGCAGATCGTTTCCCGGACAAATGGTCTTTCGCAGGAAACATCCTTGAAGGATTGTGGGCCGATCCGTCGGTGTTCTTTTTCGAGGGCAGGTGGTGGATGTTTGCGTGTCACGCGTCTCCAAAGAACGATCAACTCGCGCTCTTTCATGCGGAGGACATTTTTGGCCCGTGGCGCCCACACGCACTGAACCCGATCGTCGACGGTGACAATCGAATCGCCCGTCCCGCCGGGAGAGTAGTCGTAAGGGACGACAGAGTGATCCGGTTCGCGCAGGACTGCAATCCGAACTATGGCACGAGCATTCGCGCGCTCGAGATCTCCGAACTCACTCAATCCGCGTTCAGTGAAAAGGAAATTGAGAACAGCCCGATTCTGCGCGGCGGAGATCAGTCGTGGAATCTGCTTGGAATGCACAATGTCGACCCGCACTGGATCGGCGATCGCTGGCTGGCCTGCGTGGACGGATGGCGATTTGAGCCTCGGTAGAGCGAACTGCTGTCGAGAGCCCGCGAAGGAGGAGGAGAATGAGAGTCCTGATCACAGGCGGCGCCGGATTCATTGGCTCACATCTGGCCGAGCGGCATCTCGAACGCGGAGACGAAGTATATATCCTCGACGACTTGTCCACCGGCTCGATCGACAACATCAATCACCTGAAGACCGACCCGCGCTTTAACTACAACATCGATTCCGTGACCAACTGGCATCTAACCGCCGAACTGGTGGATCGATGTGATCTCATCTATCACCTGGCGGCCGCGGTAGGGGTGCGCTTAATTGTCGAGAGCCCCGTCCGTACCATTGAGACCAACATCCGCGGCACTGAAATAGTGCTGAGTCTCGCTGCAAAGAAGCGAAAACGCGTCCTGATCGCATCAACCTCCGAGGTGTATGGCAAGCGAGAGGTCGTGCCTTTCCGCGAAGACGACGACCTTGTGATGGGCCCGACTAGCAAGGGTAGATGGAGCTACGCCTGCTCAAAGGCAATCGATGAATTTCTCGCGATTGCATACTGGAAAGAGAAGCGTGTGCCGACAATCATCGTCCGCCTGTTCAATACCGTGGGACCTCGACAGACCGGGCGCTACGGTATGGTCATTCCGAATCTCGTGCGCCAGGCCCTTGTCGGCGACGACCTCACGGTTTTCGGAGATGGAAATCAGAGCCGATGCTTCACGCATGTTTCGGATGCCGTCACGGCTCTGATCGGGGTCGCGTGTCATTCGGAATCCCCGGGCCAGGTTTATAACATCGGCAGCAATCGCGAGGTTTCGATCATGGAGCTCGCTGAACGCATAAAGTACCTTACCGGTTCCTCTTCCCCGATTGTAAAGGTTCCTTACGACAAGGCATACGAAGAGGGCTTCGAGGACATGATGCGGCGCGTGCCTGATCTCTCGAAGATAAACGCCCTGATCGGATATGAACCGAAGGTCGGTCTCGACGAAATCCTCACCAGCGTCATCGCGTATCAACGCGAAAAGCTGTCCGACTCGACGCAGTTCGCCTGGCCTAGCATCTGGCAAGGCAGGGAGCGGCCTAGTTCGAATCAGGGTTCTGTGAACGAAGGTGCGTAGAGATGCTCAGAGCAGCGGTAATGAATCTGAACCGGAATAAATCGTCGCGATGCGATTCTCATGCGCTTCCGTTATGCGTACGAGCTGCGGGCGCAGCCGTCGGGTGCCTGGTCCTGTTCGTAAGCGCGCTCGCGCAGACTAATACAGCGCAACTGATGGCAACGGTCAAGGACGCTGGAGGCGCGGTGCTGCCGAACGCATCCGTAACTCTGGTTCACGCCGCGAGCGGAGTCAAATTCGAACGTATATCGAACGAGTCAGGAGCCGTCTTCTTTCCATCACTGCCGGTCGGCGAGTACACAATCTCTATCGAACGCGACGGCTTCAAAAGATTGGTGCGGAGCGGAATCGTTCTTCAGCTCGGGCAGACAGTGAATCTTGACTTCACGCTTGAGGTCGGGGCTGTAACCGATCAGGTCACGATCACCGGGAGCGAAGCGCTTCTGCAAAGCACGACTGCAGAGATCAGCGATGTAATCGACAAGGAAAAGGTCATTGCGCTTCCGTTGAATGGAAGGCAGTTCCTGCAGTTGGCATTGCTGAGCGAAGGCGTAATAAAGCCGCCCGGAGGTACGCGCGGCGCCGCTTTGCAGCAGGCCGGAGATCTCGTGAATGTTGGAGGACAGAGAAGCGGCCATAACATCTATTTACTCGACGGCGTGAAGGTCACCGATGAATATCTCAACAATCTCGTCATCAGCCCGTCGGTGGAAGCGATACGCGAATTCAAGATTCAAAAGTCGATGTATTCGCCTGAATTCGGAGGAAAGGCGTCGGCCCTCATCAACGTGGCCACCAAAGCCGGGACGAATGCTTTTCACGGAAGCTTGTTCGAGTTCTTCAGAAACGAAGTGCTCGACGCGAAGAATTTCTTCGACAATCCCAACAAGCCGATACCTCCATTTCGCCAGAACCAGTTTGGATTTGCAGGGGGAGGTCCGATCCTCATTCCGCGCATCTATGACGGCCGAAACAAGAGCTTCTTCTTCGTCAACTACGAGGGCCAGCGCAGCAGCCGCTCGGTTACGAAGACTTTCTCGGCGCCTTCGGCTGCCGCGAGGCTCGGCGATTTTTCTCATAGCTCAACAATCTACGACCCTTCGAGAGTGGACTCATCCGGAAGACGGCTTCCGTTCTCGGGCAACATCATTCCCGCCGGCCAACTCGATCCGGTCGCGCTCGCGATTCTTGCAAAAGTTCCGCTTCCAAATCTACCGGGCGAAGTTCAGAACCTCGTGAGTGCGGTCGGAGAGACGAATGACGTAGACCAGTTCAATCTGCGCTTCGACGGCCAGTTGACTCCGCGAGACTCGGTATTCGCAAGATTGAGTATCTACAACGCACAGTCGTTTCAGCCGTTCGGGACGAGTCAGTTGAACGAGAGTCTTATTCCGGGCTTTGGCCGGCAGGTCGCCACAAGTACCTCGAATATCGCACTGAGTCATACTCGGATCATCAGCGCGAATCTGTTGAATGAGGTTCGATTTGGCTGGCTTGGCGTGTCGGGAGGACAACTGAGCGAGAATGCAGGATCGGATTTCGCTTCAAGAGCAGGGCTTCAAGGGGTGACGAACGATCCGCGCGACAGCGGCTTTCCGCAGATTTCTTTTGCCGGGTTATACAGCGCGATCGGCGATCCAACGACCTTTGTCTCAAGGCGAGATTCCGACTTTGAGTTGTTCGACAACGTGCTGCTTCGCCGCGGAAACCACACGATGAAGTTTGGAGCCTACTGGTTTCATTTCGCGTTTCGCCCGTCGAATCCCGATACTGCGCGCGGCAGCTTCGCCTTCACAAACAAGTGGACTTCCTCAGCAGTCGGAGCCGTGGACGGCAACGCGTTCGCCGATTTTCTCCTGGGTTACCCGACCACGGCGCAGGTAGGCCTCGGTCGCGGAGAAGAAGACGGCCGAACGAATTGGCTGCATTTCTACGCGCAAGACGACTGGAGTGTAACTCGAAACCTCACGATTAACGCGGGATTGAGATTTGAGCTCAACCAGCAGATGGTCGATGTGAACAACGGGCTCTCGGCAATCGATTTGTCGGTTCCCGGCGGCCGGATCGTGATTGCTTCGGATGATCATGGAAACATCTCACCGACCGCGGCGCCTTTGCTTCCGCTGTTGCCGCTGCCTTACGTCACATCTGAGGCTGCCGGTTGGGATCGAAGCCTGCTTCGGCTAAATTACAACCGCTTCGCTCCAAGGCTGGGACTTGCCTGGAAGCTCCCAGGAAAATCCGAAACGGTTGTCAGAGCCGGGTTCGGAGTCTTCTTGAATCAATGGGCCTACAGCGTTCAGCAGGCTCTCGCGCGAAATCTACCGTTCTTCATCGTCAAGAGCATCAACACAGCGGCGGATGCTAGAAACCCTGCTTTCACCACTGAAAACATCCTGACTTCAAACGCCCTTGGCACGGTCGGCGGCAATAACATGGATCACGACTATCGGATCGAATACAACGAAGCGTGGACTCTCAGCATTCAAGGTCTGTTGACGACCAATACGCTAATCGAGGTTTCTTACATCGGCTCTCGAACGATAGGCGCGGACAGCTCCACGGTGCGAAACGTACCACTTCCCGGGCCCGGTCCGATCAATCAGCGCAGGCCCATCCCGGTCTTGAGCGGGTTCAATACTATTCGATGGGACGGGTGGTCTGCTTACAACGCCTTAACTTTCAAGATCGAACGGCGGTTGGCGCGCGGCGTAAGCTTCGCGGCGAACTATACCTGGTCCAAGTCCATTGATGATGCGTCCGATCCCGGAGCGACTACGTTTGAAACTAATCTTCCGCAGAATGTACGCGATCTCCCATCGGAACGGGCTCTGTCGAGCTTCGATCACCGACACAGATTCGTCGGGACCTTTTCTTATGACCTTCCATTCGGGTCCGGCGCTACGGGCGCCAGAGCAGCCCTACTAAAGGGATGGCAGGTGAGCGGAATCGCCACGGTGCAGAGCGGCGCGCCGTTCACCGTTAATCTGGGCGTCGATCGCGCTAACATAGGCGCCGGCCCCGCTCAGCGCCCGAACTTATTGCGTGATCCGAATCTAAGCAGCGGGAAGAGTCCCGAAGCGTGGTTCGATACATCGGCCTTTTCGCTTCCCGATCAATTCAGCTTCGGAAACGCGGGCCGAAACATCGTCTTCGCGCCGGGGTTCACCAATATGGACCTGTCGCTTCAAAAGGAGACACGGTTACACGAGGCTTTGAAGCTGAAGCTCCGCGCCGAAGTCTTCAACGTATTCAATCATCCGAATTTCGATGTGCCGAACCGAATAGCTTTTACGCCGAGCTTCGGTCGCATCTCGAGCGCCGAGCCGTCGCGCCAGATTCAGTTGGCCTTGAAGCTGGAGTTTTAATTCGAGGAATCGATGTCCGTGATCATCAATCAGTACGACAACGCGATTGTTTCGCCGATGGCGGATTCCTCGTCCGACGCTCTTTTCGTGAGTTGGCTCAGGGAGAAGGGTATCGAGGGAAAAACAATCTTTCACTGGGGATCAGGACAGGATCACGTCGTCGAAAGAGACAACTATGAGCGCGGTAATCCAAATGAAATTATCTCCGTTGTCGGATCACGCGAGGAGCACGATTTCTACATAGAATTCATAACCGACTTTCCGGGCGCTGCCACTCATTACAAGGTGATGTTCGCGGACATCTACACTCTCAGCGCTCGCATGCTCCCGTCATTCGATCTCGTGACGCTGTTTCATCTGTGTCAGTCGCCCGAAAGGAAACCGAGCGCTCACGCTCCGTTGACCGACAAGACGCTACTCGTCCTCTTTCTGTCGAGACTCAATCCTGAGGGGCGCCTGTTGTTTTCGAAGCACACCGCCGATTCGCAACGGCTGCCCGGCGAATTCATCAGGCAGCGGAGAATGGCGGTTGATGAGGAAAGCGAATCGCTTTTGGTTTGCCGTCGAACCTGGTAACGGCCGAACTGAATTGGAGAACCGTAGTGTTGCGGAAAATAGATGAGCTGCCAGTGGTGCTGACAAGCTTCGCGTACCGAAGCGAGTACTTTCCCGAGCTTGACGGCATGCTGGCGACGATAAAGGAGCATCACCCGGAGTGGGGCATCATCGCGGGAAAGGGTCCGGTTCCCGGCGCCGCACTGCCGACACTCGAAGTTGTATCTCTGGCCGGCAACCTCCATTGGGCGCTGCCGGTTCCATTGAACCTTGATGGAAGCGAAGATGACTGGCGCAAAGTTACAAGGATGAAGGCGTGGTGGATGTCACGGGTATGGCATCACCTAGCTGCATTGGAAGAAAGCGAACCGCGGCGCGTGATTTGGCTCGATGCCGATGCAAGGCTAAACGGCAAGCTCGATATCGAGCTCGAGCCAGAGCGCGAGACAATCGCCGCGCCTCGCGATCTCGATCCCGACTATCCCGATCTCGACATCATTTGCAGCGGGTTGCTGTTCGTTCAGGGCGCGGCAGGGGGGCCTGTCGAGCGAATTCTCGATCGGTGGTCGAGCGCCTGCCTTGCGCAGATTCAGGATCTGCGGCCTCCCACGGTTCCCTGGCTTGATGGAGACCAGGAAGTGCTGAATGAAGTAATAGCCGATCTGTCCGATCTGAAGGATGAATACAAGCTGCTCAAGTTGGAACACGACAAGTACGCCGCTTATGCCAATCGGGATGGCACCACGCTGCCTGGCGCGCTGGTCGATCAGTGGCAGATGAGCCGAAAGATGAAATTTCCGGAATGCCGCGAGCGTGACTGGCCTCCACCGGAGGAGGCCCGTCGCCGAGCCGACAGAGAAAAACGAAATTATGGAGTGAGCGTCGAATAGGAGGGCCGTATGAACCAACTTACTGGCAATGTTCTGATCACCGGTGGTTCAGGAACGCTGGGGAATGCGATCGTGCGCACCGCGAAGGCCGAGCGATGGGATTGCTCCTTTACGATCTTTAGCCGTTCGGAGCTTCGACAGGCCCAAATGCGAATGAGCCATTCCGATTGCCGATATATTCTGGGCGACGTCAGGGATGAGGATCGGCTCGCTTCGGCAATTTGCGGTCACGATCTGGTCATACACGCTGCGGCGATGAAGCGAGTGCCCGAGTGCGAGCTTTACCCGGAGGAGTGTTTCCAGACCAACTTCATAGGAAGCTCCAACGTCATTCACGCGTGCATAAGGCACGGTATCAAGAAATGCATTGGAATCAGCACGGACAAAGCGGTCAGGGCAGTTACCGCATACGGAGCTTCAAAGCTGGCAATGGAAAAGCTTTTTCTTGCACAGGCTTCGCAGCCCTGCGCCTTCACGATCGTTAGATATGGAAACGTCGTCGCGTCAAACGGAAGCGTAGTCCCCCTATGGCGCAAACAGACGGAAGCGGGACGGCCCATCGAGATAACAGACAGGAGATGCACGCGGTTTTGGATGGCGCCTAGCGACGCCGTGGCGTTGATTGCTCGAGCAATAAACGCGTCCGACAGCCCCATCATTGTTCCTAAAATGGGGGCGCTTTCGCTCGTTGAAATGGCGGAGATGATTGCTCCGGGCGCGCAGGTCAAAGAGGTCGGGCTGAGGTCCTGCGAAAAACTTCACGAAGATCTGGTTCATACCGACGAGCCCGCCGTCGATCAGGACGGCCATTTTATCATCGGTAGAGGTCGAACCGGCTCCTCCTATACCAGCGAAATGGCGTTTCGTCTAAATCGAAAACAGTTTCTGGGAATGCTCGACGAAGCGGAGAACTACTGAGAGGAGAAGCGATGACCGAGCGAATAGATAAGCTGCCTGTTGTTCTCACGAGCTTCGCTTACAGAGAGGAATATTTTCGGGAGTTGGACGGATTGCTGACCACGGTAAGAGAGCACCATCCCGACTGGCTTATTGTCGCCGGAAGAGGTCCCGTGTCGGGGCTGCCGCCGGGAAGCATGGAGGTAGAGTCTCCGTGGGGTACGCATCGATGGACGCCGCCGGTCGCGCTTGATGTAAACGACTTTGAAACGGCTTTCTTCAATATAGTGAGCCTGAAGCCGTGGTGGATATCTCAAGTGTGGCGGATGTGTTCTCTGCCCGATGACGGCCGGCTTAAGCGGGTTTTGTGGTCGGATGCCGACAACAGGTTCAACGGACCGCTGGATATAGAGCTTCAACCCGACTCGGAACTGGTATCAGGGTGCTGGTCACAAAATCGCGAAATGATTTGCGGAGGACTGCTTCTATTTCAGGGGAAATCCGACGGCACGATCCACAGGCTCATAGACGAGTGGTCTCAGGACTGCCTTGGTTACACTGTGACTCCACCGCCCGTGGGCAAGGAAAACCATCCTGAAGATCAAGAACGGCTCACCGAATTGCTCGGGGCCTTTCCGTATCGCGGTGGTGAAATCGAGGTGCTCAAGCTGGATATAAACAAATATCTCTGCTGTCCGACAGACGGAGACAAGATCGAGAGGCGAGGGCTCGTCGAAAGCTGGTATATGAGCGCCCGGATGCAACGGCCGGAAAATCGCAATCGGAACTGGCCTCCCCCCGAAGAGTATAGACGGCATGCGATGATAGGAGATTCAATTCCAGACGCAAATTGGGATCCGTATGAGAGCTAATCAAAATTTGTTTTTGAGGGCTCTTGAAACTCAGTGCGTCTCAGGGCGTTAGTGTAAGAGAGTGACGCATGGAGCTCTGCACTTTCAAAAAAGCGTGGCCCCTGACCGTAGATTGCTGTCCGTGTGATGTGCATTTTATCCAATACCTCGAGGAAAGAAATCTCGTCGGCAAGTCGATCTTCCATTTCGGTACTGGAGAACATCATCTGGTCGGCAAGAACAACTATGAGCGAGGAAATCCCAACGAGGTTCTGGCTTTGACTGCCTGCCGCGAAGAACACGACATCTATATAGACTACATCGTCAGGAATCCGCTTGCGGCAAATTATTACAAGGTTCTGTTCGGAGACATACACACTCTGAGCCCCCGGTTGCTCCCCGCGTTCGACCTTGTGACCCTGTTTCACTTATGCGAGACCTGGGATGAACAGGTAGCGGAATATGCACGATTGGACGGCGCGGAAATCGTCTCGCTATTTTTGTCTAAGCTTAATCCCGGAGGAAGAATTTTCTTTTTTCCTCAGTCCCACGGCTATTCAGGAGACAACACGGATGCGGGGGACATCGTCAGGAACTTCCTGTCGAACAATGAAATGGCGGTTGAGGAAGAGTACGAGAGCTTGCTGATATGCAGGACTCCATTTTGATTCGCGGCGCGCCGAAGCGATCCGACATCCGAATCGTGCGGCCGTTTTCCGCAAGCTGGGTTCCCATCGAAAGTCGCACAATCTCACGTGATGAAAGCGTTCCGAAGCGAAGTGAATCGTTCAATCGACGCGGAAGACGTTATGACGGACATCGAGCGGTTGTGGCAATACATTCGGCCAAACAGGGCGAAGATCGGTGTGTGTGTGTTGTTGAGCCTGGCCGGCAGCGCCTTGACGGCGATAGCTCCGATCGTAATGCAAAGGGCCGTCGATGATCTGATTCGGCAGACCACAAAAACGGTGCTCGTAAGATATGCCGCGGTCATAGTCGGTATCGCTCTTATTCAGGGAGCCGTGCTCTTTATCAGAGAGCGGTTGTTTCAGAGAGCCTCATATCAAATCGAACATGATCTGCGGAAAGATTTCTACCGGGGGCTTCAGAGGCAGCCGATGGAGTTTTTTCAAACCCACAAGATCGGCGATCTGATTGCGCGAGCGACTAACGACTTAACGGCGGTCATCGCGAGTATAGGCCCGGTCTTCAGGTCGACGGTAAGCGCTCTATTCGTCCTGGCAGTGATCGTTCCGCTGATGATTTCTTTGAGCGGATGGCTGACGCTGTTTTCGTTCGCGTCCACGCCGCTTCTGGCGCTCAATTCGCAGTTATATGCAAAGCGGCTTCGGGAGAGTTTCGACAAGGTGCAGGAGTTTTTCGGACGAGTCTCCAGCCGCGCTCGAGAATCATTCGCGGCCGTTCGCACCATCAGGGCCTATACGCAGGAGCCGGCCGAAATCGAAAGCTTCAGATCTTTGAATCGCGAATATGTCGGACACAGTCTGAAATTGATTCGTCTACTGGCCGTTCTGCATCCGCTGTTCGAGTTTTTGACCGGGCTCAGTTTTCTGTGCGTGCTCTGGTACGGTGGCGACCTGGTGATAGAAAAAAGACTGTCGATCGGCCAGTTCGTTGAATTCAGCCTGCTGTGGGGAATTCTGGTCGCGACGATTTCCGACGTAGGATGGGCTGTTGGCGCGCTTCAGCGAGTAAAGGCTTCGATGCGCCGAATCAACTCGATAATGTCGATTGAGCCGGCTATCACCGACGCAGGCGAGCCCGTGAATGTTCGAGAGATTCGCGGTGAAATCGAGTTTCGCGATCTCACTTTTCGATATGAGAAAAGCTCCAATCCGGCTTTGTCCGGCATAACGCTGCGAATTCGACGCGGACAGACTGTTGCCTTTGTCGGTCCGGTAGGATCGGGAAAATCGACGCTGTTGAATCTGGTTCCGAGGCTGCTCGATGCGGAGCCGTATGAACTCCTCCTTGATGGCGTTCCCATAAATGAAATCCCTATTCGGGTCTTGCGCTCCTCGATCGGCTATGTCGGACAGGAAACAATCCTGTTGAGCGGCAGCGTTGCCGGCAACATTGCGTTTGGGACCAAACGAGCTTCTCTACAAGCGATCGAGAGAGCTGCCTCCCAGGCTGCGATTGCGGAAGACATTGCCGACTTTCCAGCCGGCTACGAAACAAGCATTGGAGAGCGCGGGAGCAGTTTGTCCGGAGGCCAGAAGCAGCGCCTGGCGATAGCGCGCGCTCTTATTCGGGAACCGAGGATTCTAATTCTCGACAATGCGCTTTCAGCGGTGGACGGATTTACCGAAGAGGCGATACTAAAGTCGCTGCGCGAGGTTATGCGCAACAAGACCTGCCTCATAGCGTCTCATAGACTGCGCACCGTAAAAGAGGCTGACGTGATCGTGGTCCTCGATGAGGGCCGAATCGTAGAGCAGGGAACCCACGGTGAACTACTCGAGTCCGGAGGAGCCTACGCCGATATGTATGAAAGGCAATTGCTGGAGGAGGAGCTGACGGCCGATTGGTAGCCGGTTCCGGCATTACGTTGAGCCCTTCGGAACGCCAGAGTTCGGTTGTAGACCATGTCTGACTTGCACGAGGAAGATGCAACCGTAACCGTACAGCCCGATTTGCAACTGTTCAGGAGGTTGCTCGGCTACATATGGCCGCATAAATGGCATGCGATTCTCGCGGTCGTTCTTTCAAGTTTAAGCGCCCCGTTGGTCTTGGCCGCGCCTCCGTTGACCAAGGCGGCCGTAGATTTGTTCATCGCACCTGATTCATCCATACAGCCGGCCGGGTTAGATCTTCTCTTAAAGATGGGAGCCGAGTCGGTCGGTCTCGGCGAAACAAGACATCAGGGAATACTCTTCATCGCGATTGTCTTTCTGGCGGCTACGGCCGGCGCGTTCTTGCTTCGATACTTTGAAATACGTGTCATAGGTCGCATGGGTCAGCGGATATTGTTTGACCTGAGAGACAGCATCTTCTCAAAAGCGCAATACCTTCCAATCAGTGTTTATGACCGCGTCTCTACCGGACGATTAATGACGCGACTGACGGCGGATGTCGACTCGCTCAACGAACTGCTGACATCGGGAGTCGTCGGAGCGATCGGCAACCTGATGATGATCTTCTATGTCGTGGCGTGGATGCTGTGGGTGAACTGGCGCCTGGCCGCGGTGTCGTTGGCGATACTGCCGCTGCTTATTTTGCTGGCGATATGGTTCCGGTTAGGTGCGAGACCCCGCTTTGGAGCGGTCCGAGCCGGCATCGCGAATATCAATTCTTTCCTGTCGGAGCGCCTGACTGGTGTCCAGATAATTCAATTGTTCAACCGCGAAGAAGAAGAGGCCGAGCGATTCGACCAGATAAACGATCGGTACCTGCAGGCCAACTTTGGAACGGTTGTATATACGGCAGGGTTCCATCCCCTGGTGGAGATCATTCAGGCGGTCGGCGTGGCGTTGATTATTCTGTTTGGCGGCGGCCAGGCTATAAGAGGCGTCGTGAGCATAGGGACCGTCATCGCCTTCGTTCAGCTTACCCGGGCCTTCTACGAGCCCATTTCTGAGATCAGCGAGAAATACAACGCACTGCAAGCGGCGCTTGCATCCGCTGAACGCATCTTTCGCTTACTGGACAGCTCGGCGCCGGCGGTCGCGGCGAGGAGTGAGGTAAAGAGAATAGACGCGGCGCGCGGACGCATTGAATTCCGCAACGTGTGGTTCGCCTACGACGAAGGCGAGTGGGTGCTGAAGAATGTCTCGTTCATTATCGAAGCCGGCGACAGGGTAGCATTCGTCGGCCATACCGGCGCGGGCAAGACAACGATTACGAACCTGCTGCTTAGATTTTATGAAGTGCAGCGCGGTCAAATACTGCTCGACGACATCGATATCGGAGACATCGATCTACAAGAGCTCAGATCCAGCTTCAGCATCGTTTTGCAGGACGTCTTTCTCTTTTCGACGGATATGACTTCGAATATAAGACTTGGAAATGAGGGCATCACCGACGAGATGGTCGAGTCAGCCGCGCGCGAGGTTCACGCCGGCGCGTTTATATCCCGGCTGCAGCACGGTTATAGAACCGAGCTTCACGAGCGCGGATCACAACTATCCGGCGGCCAGAGACAGTTGATTGGGTTCAGCCGCGCGCTTGCGTTTAACCGGCCTGTGCTTATTCTCGACGAAGCCACGAGCTCGGTAGACCCCGAAACGGAGATGCTGATTCACAACGCTATTGAAAGACTGATGGCGGGCAGGACTTCGCTGATAATCGCGCATCGACTCTCCACCATCCGGTCCGTTGATAGAATCATAGTGATGCACAAAGGCGAAATATGCGAAGAAGGAGATCACGACAGCCTGATCGCTCTTCGGGGCATCTACTGGAGGCTTTGCCAGTTGCAATTTGAACGCCGCCTAAAACGAAGCGCGGCCGACATCGGAGCGTGTGACTGATTAATTCAGGGGTCTATGAATGAGCACAGCCAACACCGGCGACTCATTTTGCTATGAAACATTGACCGATCCGTCCGAGATCGCTTCAATCGGCGACTACTGGGATCGATTACTCAATGGCTCGCGAGCCAATCGTGCGTTCAATTGTTCGAAGTGGTTTTTGGCTGCAATCGCTCTTTATCCTGAGCTGAGCCCGCTTGTCCTGATCGCGCGACGCGGCGCCACGCTATCGGGCGTTTTTCCTCTGGTCGTCGATTCTCGAGAGGGAACCGCCCGTTTTCAGGGAGCGTGGAGCGCCTATCCGGACATTCTCGCTGATGCCGATGATTGCGAGATCTCGCGCGGATTGCTCAACTACGCTCTTTCGAGCAAGCGATCTTATGAGAAGTTGCTGCTAAGGCGCATCCGGCCCGATTCCAACTGCATTCGCGCGGCAAGGGCGCTCGGTCTTATTGGCGAGGATGATCCGCCATTTTTACCTCGGAGCATCGAGGCATGTTATTACGCGAGCCTCGAGCAGGGCTACGAGCACTACATGAATACGCGGAGCAGGAACCTGCGTCACAACATGACCAGGGTTCAGAACAAGGCATCGAGAGAAGGCGTGGCTGCTACTGAACTCACCCCTGGCGAGATCGATCCTTCGACATTGCCTGAGCTCTTCATGTCGCTCCATTTCAGCAGGTTCGGTGAGCAAACGGTATTGCGGTCGTCTCGCGTGTTTCTCGAAACCCTGCTCCCGGCGTTATTCGTTGAGCGGAGAATGAGAGCGTTTGCCCTGGTGTTCAATGATAAAACTGTAGGCATACATCTCGCGATGATTGGCGCGAACAGTCTTATAGGTTGGAACGCCGGCTTCACGGACGAAATTGCGAGCCTGTCTCCGGGCAGGTTGTTGCTTCATGCGGCGATTCGGCAGGCCTGCGCCGACGGATTGGCTGAATACGATCTCCGCGAAGGCAGCGAAAGCTATAAGAGCGATTGGCGGACGCATACTCGTAATATTGGCAGCCTCGAGCTGGCGATCGGAGGCCGCCGACTGATCGTCGGCTCTGGAAGCCTATTCAAAGCCGAGGTGACACGTTGAGAAACTACGATGCCAACCGAGAATTTTACGAGACACCCGGAGTGCCCGAGATGTTCGGCTCCGACGCCGGCCTCTTTCCTGCCGAAGAAATGATTCTGACGTACTTGAAAAACGAGCTACGAAATCAGCCGATTCTCGATATCGGAGTCGGAGGCGGCAGAACGACACCGCATCTTCTACGCATAAGCGGCGACTACGTGGGCATCGACTACTCTGAAATAATGATCAGGCTTTGCAGGGCGCGGATGCCGGAAGTCGCTTTCGAGGTCTGCGACGCAAGGGACCTGTCGAGGTTCGAAAGCGACCGCTTTGCCGCCGTGTTTTTTTCATGGAATGGAATTGATTCGGTGAGTCCAGAAGATCGCGGCCGAGTTTTGAGAGAAGTAAATCGCGTTCTCAGAAGAGACGGGGCTTTTGTTTTCTCGGCCCACAATCTCGACTGGTGGAATCGACGCGAGTTGAGGTTGATCCGCCGGCTTTCCCTTTCGCCCAGCCCGATGAAGCTCTATCGTCTCAACAAAGGACCAATCAAAGTGTATGCGGCTAGTTTGATACGTCGCCTCAAACACAAGTTTCATAACCCTGAACAGGCGATGATACTCGAATACGAGCAATTCATCGTCTTGCCCATTTATTACATTCGGCAGGAAGAGCAGCTCCGGCAATTATCGGAATTCGGTTTTTCCAAAGTAGTGACGGTCGGGGCCGACGGCCGGCTGTTTGATGAATACAGTCGCGCAAACGACTATCTGTTGCACTATGTCGCCCGAAAGGAATGATCGATTGCACGCGAAGTGAATCAGCTTAATGTCGCGTGCCGAAAGAGCCTAGATAAGGGGAATCTATAATCGTCACTTGCGATTTGGCGCCTTTTCATTTTGTCCTTACGTCCGCCGCGGCGGCGGAACGCCAATTTCCGCGTCGCGAACCTCTTATCGCTGGACGTATTTTCGCCGATCTGATTTGATCAATCGGCGAAAAACCCTATGACTACATCATCTCGCGCAGTGAAGCCCTCGGGCCCGTTCGTGGGCATAAAAGTTCTGGATTTTTGCCGTTTCATCAACGGTTCGTACAGCGCGATGTTGATGGGGGATATGGGCGCCGACGTAATCAAGATCGAGCCGTTGACCGGCGACCTGTCACGCGCCTGGGGGCCGTTCGTTGCCGGCGAGAGCCGTTTTTTTCTGGGCTGGAATAGAAACAAACGCAGCATTGCGCTCGATCTCTCGACTGAAACCGGAAAGCAAATTGTTCGCGAGCTCGCGCAAAACGCCGATGTAGTCGTCGAGAACTTCCGGCCGGGTGTCACGAAGAGGCTGGGGATCGATTATCAATCGCTGTCGGAGCTGAATCCTCGTCTCATCTATTGCTCGTCTACCGCGTTCGGTCCGAAGGGGCCGTATGCGCATCGCCCAGCGTATGATCCGGTGCTCCAGACGATGGGCGGAGCAGCGAAATTGAATACGAATTTCAGTGGTAAGGTGGCCATTTGTTCAGTTGCGGTTTCGGATTATCAAGCCTCGATGCTCGCGCTGACCGGAATTATCACTGCTCTATATCATCGCGAGCGGACCGGCGAAGGCCAATTGGTCGAGACCTCGCTGCTGCAGGGCATAATGTCGGCTCAGGCGCATTACTTTTGTGAGTCGCTGGAGCTTGAAGAAGACGGGCCCGCCGGCATCTTTCCCTATCGATTCTTCGAAACAAAGGACGATCTTATATTCATCGGAGCCGCTACGAACAAGTTCTGGCGCCTGCTCTGCGACGCGATCGGAGCAAACGAACTGGCGATGAATTCCGCATATGATACCAATGCAAAACGGCTCAAGCACCGTGATGCCCTATTCGAATTGCTGAGCCAGTATTTTCGCGATAAGACCACGGCCGAATGGGAGGCGCTGCTCGTGGAGCGCGGCGTGCCCTGTGCGCCGGTCAAGTCTTTCCAGGAGTTCTTTGTCGATCCACAGGTCGAAGCAATGGAGATGAATCCCGTTATCGAACATTCAACGATTGGGCCGGTTCGACAAGTCGGCCTTGCGATCAACTTCGAAAAGACACCGGGACGGATTCAAAGCCCGCCTCCGACGCTCGGTCAGCATACGGAAGAGATTCTGCGCGAGCTTGGTCATGATGACGACTTCATTGCGGGCCTCAGAGAAGCAGGTGTGATACCGGCTCTCCGAAAAGAACGATAAAGGATCTCTCGATACACGCGACGCCGCTCCGACGTTTGCGCATCAGCGATCAATCTCACGATTGCCAAGAGCAAAACACACGAATAATATGACCTACCACAAACTGACATGCCTCGAGGAGGAACAATAATGCCGAGAGTAAACAGGCAATTCACGCTTGCCTCGCGCCCCGTGGGTTTACCTAAGGAGTCCGATTTCAAGCTCATCGAGACGCCCGTGGCCGATCCGGGCGAAAATGAATTTGTCGCGAAGACTTTGTATTTATCCGTCGATCCTTATATGCGCGGAAGAATGAACGATGCGGAGTCCTATGCGCCGGCCGTGCAGCTTGGTGACGTGATGGTAGGAGGAGCCGTTGCCGAAGTAATGGAATCCAGGAACTCGCGCTTTAAGGCCGGTGACATTGTAGAGGGCTTCATAGGTTGGCAGGAGTACATAACTTCCGATGGGGCCGGTTACAGGAAAGTCGATCCGAGCATAGCGCCCGTCTCTACGGCGCTTGGTGTTCTTGGAATGCCCGGGCTCACCGCTTACTTCGGTTTGCTTGATATCTGCAATCCGAAGGCGGGCGAAACGGTAGTCGTTTCAGGGGCCGCCGGAGCCGTGGGCTCGCTCGTAGGACAGATCGCGAGAATCAAAGGATGTCGCGTAGTCGGCATCGCGGGATCGGATGACAAGATCGATTGGCTGGTCAACGAGCTTGGATTCAATGCCGCATTTAATTACAAAACCGTGAAGGACTACGTGGCCAAGCTCGCCGAGCTGTGTCCGACCGGCATCGACGTGTACTTTGACAATGTGGGCGGCCCGATCACGGACGCTGTATTCCGCTTGATTAACACCAGGGCCCGAATTTCGATCTGCGGCCAGATATCGCAATACAATCTCGATAAGCCGGAAATGGGGCCTCGATTGCTGTCGATGCTCTTGATAAGGCAAGCACGCGCTGAAGGGTTTCTTGTCTTTCAATTCGCCGATCGATACGAAGAAGGCATACGTCAGATGGCTGTCTGGATCAAAGAGGGAAGACTGAAATACCGAGAATCGATAATAGAAGGATTCGAGAATACGCCTCGTGCGTTCATCGGCATGCTGCAGGGCGAAAATACGGGTAAACAACTAATCAAAGTCTTGTGAGTTGTGATTGGTCTTTTGTCCCTGATCGTTTTGTCATTTGTTGGTTGGCGGCTGTTGCTGCTGATCTGTAATTTTGGCGAGCTCAGTGCGTGCGCGCGAGTGCGAGGGATCATATTCGATGGCCAGTCGAAGATGCTTATCGGTCTCGACGAGGTCCCCGGCTGATTCCCGGCACAAAGCCACAATGAAGTGTGCTTCGGCGAGCTTCGGCGCGAATTCCAGAAGCTTTTCGGCGTGTTCTTGTGCTTCTCCGAACTGACGCTGCGCCGCGAGAGTGCCCGCGAGGTTTAGTCTTGCAAGCTTGCTGTCGGGACTAATCTCGAGGGCTTTTCGAAAATGAACCTCGGCGGACTTTAGATCTCGGCGCTCAACCAGAAGACTGCCGAGGTTGTTATGGGCCTTCGCGTATCGCGGCTCCAGTCTTAAGGCTTCGTTAAAATCCGCCGCGGCTTGATCGAACTGGCCGAGTGTCTTCAGGGCCGATCCCCGATTATAGAAAGCGCCCGCGTTGCTCGGATCGATTGCGATCGATTCGGTGAATTGGGCAACCGCGTCCGCAAGCCTGCCCTGTGTCTGTAACTCGGTCCCGAAATTTATCCTCGCACGTGGATTGGCGGGGAGCTTCACAATCGTGTCCGCCCACAGGCCCATCTCCGTCTTGTAGTCCTGATTGCGCGATAACGTCAGAATACCCAGCGAAGCAACCATCACTATTACAAGCAGAAAGGCAAGCCGTCCTCCGTTGATTGCGGAGCAGGCCGTCGCAACTCGGGAATGAAGCCATCCGCGCCAGAGTTCGATCGCGCCAAACACCATGCCGCTTATGACTCCGGCCAGTGAAAGATACACTCGATATTCATAGGCCAGATCGTTAAAAGGCATTATGGATGAGGACACCGACAGAATTATGAAGAACCATGCGCCGAAGATCGCCCATGGAGCGCGCCGCCATAATCCAAATGCCGTCAACGCCGCCGGCACAAATAATGGAATGCCATAAGCAATCGCCGCCCAAATTGATTCCGCCCTTGGCCATGCATAATCAAACGCCAACGGCGCTGGAACGAGCGACAGTCGAATGTAGTGCCAGACCACCGCGAACTCGGAAATGAAATAGCGGAAGGGCGAGATCGATTTCACGGCGAACCCGGCCGTATCGTTTACCGGAGATATGAGAACCGTGATGAGAAGCGCTGCCCATCCGAGCGCGAGCCCCGCGTACAATCGCCAATGTGAGCGCAATGCCTCTCGAACGGAGTTGGAGAAGAAGAGGTAATCGAATACGAGAATCATCAAGGGCGCGGTCACCATCACCTGTTTGCTCAACATTCCGCATATACAGGCCGCGGCAGCCCCGAAAATCCAGAGATTTCGTCTCGCGGCTTCGAAGCTTCGCAGCGAGCAGTAGACGGCCAGTAGATAGAACATGCCCATGAGCGATTCGCATCGCTGGATGACGTAGGTGACCGCCTGCGTCTGAATCGGATGCACCGCCCATATGAGCCCGATCACCATCGCAACCGGCGTCGCAATATCCTGATATCGCTTCGAGAGTCTCTCAGAGAGTAAGGTGCGCCGTACTACTCCGAACAACGCGATGGCTGCTATTACGTGAATCAGGATGTTAAATGCGTGATAGGACCACGGAGAGCTCCCGCTTATCTTGTAATTGAGAGCTAGTGAATAGGCGATCAACGGACGCGAAATGTTATTGAGTCCGACAAGCACCGCGCCGGGCGGCCAGAGCTGATGAATGTATGGATTCTCGTCGATATAAACGTGATCGTCGAATACGAACGGGCCTGTGAAACTATTGCTGTAGAAAATAAGTGTGAAGATGGCTATCAGCGCGGCCGCGACGGGAACTGACAGGCTCGAGTACCGGCTCAGCGGCTGAGAGTTAACGGGCCCGTCTGCAATAGCAGAACTCATCTTCGGTCCTTTCGTCAGAGCGTGTATACGGCGGCGAAAAATGGTCAATCAGATCGCGGGGCGGAATTAGGCGCGGGGCTTACCAGATGGGAGCAAACAGTCGTCGGTTGGTTTCACTTGGAGTCGGCGTGAATCCAACCACGCGCGATTCTATCACACCGTCCAGGCGGAACAAGACTAGACTCTCAATTCGCGGTTGGGCGGCGTTGCCGGTCGGCTTCAATGCCTTCCGTCGCTTTGTCGCAGCCATCGTGCTCATATAGAATTCGGCCGAAGATCGGTCTTCTTTGAAACTGCTCACGTCTAGTATGAGGATGGTGACAAATGCGATTCTGGTTAACGCTCCTTTTATTATCGATCCTGGTCGCGGCGTCCGGCGCGTCAGGATTCACTAATCAAACGAGGACTCATTCGATGTCACGAAGCAAATCCGAAAAGCACGACTCGTCTTCGCTTCCGGCCAAAATCAAGCGATTTGCCCCGACTGAAGTAAAAGCCGATACGTCACATCTAACGCCGGGCGACCGCCAGGCGCTCGCGAAGATCGTCGAAGCCGCGAAGCTCATGGATCCCGTTTTTTTGCGGCAGGCCTGGAGCGGCAATGCCGCGCTTTTGAAGAAGCTCAGGGCTGATTCCAGTCCAGCAGGCCGGGAGCGATTACATTACTTCTTGATCAACGTCGGGCCGTGGTCTCGTCTGGACAAGAACGAGCCGTTCATTGACGGCGTGCCGGCTGAAAAACCGGCGCACGCGGGTTTCTATCCCGACGACATGACAAAAGATGAATTCAATAGCTGGATCGCCGGTCTCTCCGAAGAAGATAAGAAACGGGCGACCGGATTTTTCTATGTGATTCGCCGCGATGCAAACCGAAAGCTCAAGATCGTGCCCTACAGCGAAGAATATCGCGAGTTCCTGGCTCCGGCGGCCAGGCTTCTCAACGAAGCGGCCGCGCTCACGAAGAACGCGACTCTGAAGTCCTTTTTGACCAAGCGAGCCGCGGCCTTTTCATCCAACGATTACTATGAAAGCGATGTCGCCTGGATGGATCTCGATTCACCAATCGAGCTGACCATTGGGCCATACGAGACATACGAAGACGAACTGTTTGGATACAAGGCAGGCTTCGAGGTCTATGTGACGCTCCGCGACGAAGCTGAATCATCCAAGCTCGCCAAGTTCGGCGCGTACCTGCAGGAGGTCGAGAACAACCTTCCAATCGATCCCAAGTACCGGAACTCAAAGCTCGGCGCCGCTTCACCTATCCGCGTAGTAGACGAAGTCTTTGCCGGAGGCGAGGGAAACGCGGGAGTGCAGACCGCCGCATACAACTTGCCCAATGACGACCGAGTCATTCGAGAGAAGGGCTCCAAACGAGTGATGCTGAAGAACGTCCAGGAAGCAAAGTTCAATAAAGCGCTGATACCAATCTCGCGAGTCGTGCTGGACAAAGGTCAGCAGGCGGACATTTCATTCGACGCCTTCTTCACTCATATTCTCGCTCACGAGCTGATGCACGGATTGGGGCCGCACGGCATAAAAGTGGGCGGGCGGGACACAACGGTTCGCCAGGAATTGAAGGATCTCTATTCCGCGATAGAGGAAGCCAAGGCAGACGTAGCCGGATTGTTCGCCTTGCAGTACCTGATCGATAAAGGCGCGGTCGACAAGAAGCTCGAGTCCTCGCTTTATACTACCTACCTTGCGAGCGCGTTTCGCTCAGTCCGATTCGGAATCACCGAAGCTCACGGTAAGGCCGTCGCGCTCCTGTTCAACTACGTAATGGACGACGGAGGCTTCGCGTACGACGAAAAGACGGCGACCTTCAGGGTCGTGCCATCCAGAATCAAAGAGTCGGTTCGTAAACTCACTCACGACATAATGACGCTTCAGGCGGAAGGCTCTTATGAAAAAGCGCGTGCGATGCTCGCCAGGTGGGCTGAAATTAGGCCCGCGATGAAGAAGGCCTTCGACATTCTTGGTTCAGTGCCGGTGGACATCGAACCCGTCTTTACGGGCTCGAGTGTCTGGCGTACAAGCCTGAGGTAGAACTTGGATTTGGGCCCGCCTCGTTTAAGGCGCCGGGCCTTCTTTGTGTGCGCGGCCTTCTCGATACAAGCTCAGCCTGACCTTTATCGCCGCGCCAAGCTCCGGATCGCGTGCTTCCGTTGCGAGATTCAACGCGGTCTCGGCCGCTTGAATTGCTTCCGGAAATCTCCCCGCTTCAGCATAGGTCACGGCGAGAGTGTCAAACGCTGCCGGATTTCTTTCGTGCGTTACGACGACGCCTTTCTCCGCTAACTCTATCGCCTCTGAAGAGCTTCGGTATTTTGGATCCTCCTGAGTCGCGAGGAGCAGCGCAAGATAATTCATAGGCTCGAACAGGTCGGGATCGATCCGTCGGGCCGTGTTGTAATCGCCTATCGCCTCTTCTGTCGCCCCCTTGCGTTCGAGCGCGAGTCCTCTTGCACAGTATGCCTGGGCGTGGCCCGGGTCGGCCGATATAGCCTGTGAAAAATGCGAGACGGCCTCGTCAAGCTTGCCCTCGCGGGCCAGAACCTGGCCAAGGTTGAAGTGGGCATATTCAAAGCTCGGCCTCAATCGAAGGGCCTGGTACAGATGGTTCTTGCCGGCTTCGAGCTGACCGCGCTTAACAAGCAGCTCTCCGAGATTGCTGTGCGCGACCCAGGAGCCCGGATCATTTTCGCAGGCCTTTTCGAAACATCTCAGCGCTGCCTCCGAGTTGCCGCGAGCGATGTAGACCCTTCCCAGATTCGAATAGGCGCGGGCATTGTGCGGCCGTTTGCGAACCGCGTCCCGCCACAGGGTAAGCGAATTCTGATAGTCGATATTGCGTCTCAACACAGCCCAGGCCGCTGATGAAACGACAGCCGCGACAATCGCGAATACCAGCAATCTGCCGATCTTCGTTCGCCTCTCGCGGGCAATCGTCAAACGGCCAAGGAGCCGGTCGCCGAGAACATAGCCGCCGATCACCAAGGATGTCACCACGGCAGCGAGCGGCAAGTACATGCGGTGCTCAAATGCGAGATCGGAGAAGGGAACAACGCTGGACGTGATTGAAAGAATCAGGAAAAACCATGCTCCGAGGATTCCCGTCGGTCTGCGCTTGATGAGCAGCCATACCGTTGTACCGGCCAGCGCCAATACCACGGCCGCGTAAGGAATGACGGCCCCCAACGTCGTTGCTCGCGGCCAGCCATAATCAATAACTAATCCGGCGGGCCAAACAGACAGACGCAGGTAGTACGCGACTACTCCGAATTCCGAAGCGAGATAGTCCAGCGAGCTTATCGATTTCACCGCAAAGCCGGCCGTTTCGTTTACGGGCGAGGCGATGAACGTTAAAACAAGAATGCTCCACGTGAAGGCCAGCGCTGTATAAAACTTCCAACGCGCGCGAAGGGCTTCTTTGAACGAGGGAAACAGAAGGATGCCGTCGAAGAGGACTACGGCTATCGGCGCGGTGACCATCACCTCTTTTGACACCATTCCCAGGGCCGATGCGACGATAGCCGCGGCGCTCCAGATACTTCGTCGCCTGGAATCAAAGGCCCTGAGCGCGCAATAGACGGTCAAGAGATAGAACAATCCCATGAGCGACTCGCAGCGCTGAATGATATATGTGACGCTTTGCGTTTGCAGAGGGTGAGCAACCCAGATCATGGAGACTATCAACGCGAGCGCGGTTGCGTGGGCTCCGAATCTCTCCCTGAGACGTATTGTGAGCAAGCTTCTACGAACGATTCCGAAAAGCGCCAGCGCCGCAAAGATATGAATCAGGAAATTGACCGCATGATAACTCCAGACGTCATACCTGCTGATCGCGTAATTTATTGCGAGCGACAGCCCGATCAACGGCCGCGAGACGAAACGCGGCGAGAACATTGCCTGCCACGGAGGCCAGAGAGTTTGGCTCTCGCGATTACCGATGAAGTACAGATCGTCAAAAACAAACGAGCACCTGAAGCTGTTCGAGTAAGCGACAGCTCCTACAGCCGCGATGACAAGCGCGCATAGTAGTACCTTGTATCTGCTCGCCGATAAATCCCCGTCGCTCATAGATAGTTATACCGCTTTGAAAATTAATGAAGAGCCTTCGATTGCTCGGGGACACTCGCAAATAGACAATGCACTATTGAGGCTTTGGCGCGCTTTGAGCCTGAGGTCTCCAGGCGGCTCCGGCGCGATATCTTTCGAGACGGGCCTGGATTACGGCGGCCATCTCCTTCGAGTTAGCCGCCGAAGCCATTTCCAGCGCTCGCTGTTCAAGCAGAAGCGCATCCTGAAATCGTCCGGTCTCGGCAATAGCCACGGCCAGCGCATCAAGCGGAAGCGGCTGCTGCTCTCTCGTCATCGCCACCGCCTTTTCCGCGAGCCTGACCGCCTCTTCTCTGTTGGAGTCGTCTCGAAGCGCGAGACAGATCGCGAGGTGGCTGAGAGCGGCATACGAACCCGGCTCGAGCTTCACCGCCGTCGCGAATGTCGAAGCCCCTTCCGCAAAATTGCCCTGACGTTCGAGCACCAGACCGAGACTGAAATACGCTCCGGCATTTTCCGGATCGCCTTCGATCGCTTTGCGGAAGTGGTCGGCCGCATCGTCCGACTTTCCTTCCAGTGAAAGCGCATTCGCAAGGTTGTAATGCGCCCAGGCATTCTTTGGGCCCAGTCTCACGCCTTCGTTAAGATGAAACTTGCTCTCTTCGAAATTACCTACGAGCCATAGCGCCGATCCGAGATTGGTATGCGCATCCGCTGAGTAAGGGTTTTCTTTGCAGGCTTCCGTGAATTGTTCGGCCGCGTCTTCGAAGAGCCCGCGCCGTGCGAGAAGCTTGCCGAGATTGTTTCGAGCGCGCCAGTTTGCCGGGCGCTCCTTGACGACGCCGGCCCACATTACGAGATCGCTCTGATACTCGGCGTTTCGCTGCACGGTCCCGGCGGCCAGAAGCGCTATGACAATCAAGGTCAACGCTGCGCCCGCCCACTTGAGAGCCGGCTCTCTGGCCGGGGCCGCCGATGACCAGCGCCGGATCAAGTCGTATCCGCCAATAACGACAAGAGCAATCGGAGCGGCAATCGGCAAATACATTCGATGTTCGAACGCGAGATCGGCGAAGGGCATTATGGTCGAGGTCAACGACAGGATTCCAAAGAACCACGCGCCAAGAAACCCGGCCGGCTTTCGCCTGATGAGCGCCCATACCGTTGCCGCGGCAAGCGCGCCGATGATTATTCCGAACGGAAGAATCTCACGGATGCTTTTAGCCGCCGGCCACATGTAATCGAACACGAGCGGGTCGGGCCGGAATACAAGGCGAAGATAGTAGACGATGACTCCGAACTCCGAGATGAAGTAGTCGAAGGAAGAGATCACCTTAACTTCGAAACCCGCCGTTGAGTTGGCGGGCGAGGCGAGAAGCGCTCCGAGCAACACAGCCCACGTGCCTGCCAGACCTCCGTAGAAATATCTCCGAACCTGAAGCGCCTTCTTAAAAGATCCGGATTCGAACATTGCATCGTAAAGCAGCACCAACAGCGGCGCGGTGGCCATCACCTGCTTGGAGAGCATTCCGGCGGCGCTTGCCGCAATGGCCGCCGAATACCAGAGCGCCTTTCGCGGGGAATGAAAACTTCGAATCGCGCAATAGAGTGTGACCAGATAGAAGAGCCCCATCAACGATTCGCAGCGTTGAATGACATAGGTTACGGATTCGGTTTGAAGCGGATGAACCAGCCAGATAATGGCTACGGCAAGGGCGAGAGGCGTTGAAGCGCTGCCGAATCTCTCGCGCAGAGGATCGCTCAGCAAAGCTCTCCGGACGATGCCAAAGAGCGCAAGTCCGGCGAGAATATGAGAGATCAGATTGAATGCGTGATAGCTCCACGGATCCAGGCCGCTTATTGCGTAGTTCACGGCAAGCGAGAGCGCGATTATGGGTCTTGAAATCAGCAGCGGCGCGAACATCGAATGCCATGGCGGCCACAACTCCCGGATGCCGCTGTTATTCGTGATCATGATCATGTCGTCGAATATGAACGGCCCATGAAAGCTATTCGAGTAACTCAGCGCTCCGAGAACAACGATGGCAAGCGGGGCAGACCATGACGGCGGCTGCTTTGAAGGGGTTGTATTAGTGATAGGGGCAGTCTCGATTTTGGCGCCTACTTCATGGCTGGTCACGGATCGAAGTCTATTGAGCGGTGTTGGGAAATTCAATACTTAAATTACAAGATGCACGCTGCCTACGCTCGTTGACACTTCTAATGTGTCAACCTAGACTGAACCTTCGATGTTTAGACTGATCCTAATTTTAGGTTTTGTAATCTCCTCCGGCATGAACGGGCTGGATGGGGTTACTCCTCACTTTGCAGGCGAAGGGGGTTGTTCACCAGAATGCTGCCGAGCCGCGCGCAAAAAGGGAAACGATGTGAGAGCAATTCTATGCTGTTTCCTGAATGGCGGGCAATCTGGCGAGACTAATTCATCGTCCGCGACAAGTCAGACTATCCGCCCGCGGAATAAGAATTTTTCCGCGACCTATTTCATCTTCAAACCTAAATCTGGATCATCCATCGCGCAGACAAATTTTCCGAACTCACCTACCAGAAACATCGCCGACTCATCTGATCGATATCTCAAAACCGGCTCACTCCTGATATAGAGGGCGTAGTGCGCCCATTCACCGGTAAAGCGTCTAACTCGGCTCCGGATGGCGCTCGCGAGAGGCTCGTTGGCGTTGCCAAATAGCTTCGGCGCCGCACCAGTGCGGACCAAGTTTTGGGTTTTACGAATAACCACGGCACGTCCGGTCACTCCATTGAACTGGGCGATCACGAGATTGAGGAGAACGAACAATGAGACAGAAGATCATCATTACCATGGTTGTGATTGCACTCGCGGCGCTGACGCTCAATGCGTGCGGCGGAGGCGGAGGAACTTCAAACAGTGAGAAAACAATCAAGTCCACAAAGGCGGAGAATTTGACTATCACGCTCGCGAGCCTCACGGGCCAGCTCAAAGCCGGCGAAAACGATCTGACCCTTTCATTCACCGATGCATCAGGCAAAACGGTGGATGCCGGTGCTGTATCGCTCAAGTTTCACATGCCCGCGATGGGCTCAATGGCGGAGATGAACGATCCGGCGAAGCTCACTACTACGAGTATTCCCGGAAGGTATCGTGCGAACGTCGATATTGAAGTCAATGGCACCTGGGAGGCGATCATCAATTACGAGGGACCGCAGGGAAACGGACGGGCGAGCATGACGGTCCAGGCCAAATAGGCGAAGTCGAGAACAGGTAAAGCGTCAATGACGCCGCTTGAAGCAATGAAATGCGTGTCTATCGGCGCCATGACGCGAATCTTCGAATCGCCGCCGTGCGAATAGGGTGATCTATGATCAACCGAATCATCGAGTTCTCGCTTAGGAACCGCTTTGTCATCGTAGCCGGCTATCTGGTGCTCGCCGGCTGGGGCTATTGGGCGCTGCTGCGGACGCCGATTGATGCGATACCAGACCTGTCCGACAACCAGGTCATTGTGTTCACCGATTGGGTAGGCCGCGGTCCACGAGAAGTCGAAGATCAGGTAACTTACCCGCTCACAACCGCGCTTCAAGGCTTGCCAGGCGTGCGAGTGGTGCGCGGCCAATCGGCGTTCGGTTTCTCAATGATCAATATTATCTTCGAAGATAATGTTGACCTCTATTGGGCGCGTACTCGCGTGCTGGAACGATTGAACCTCGTAACGAAACAACTGCCTGAAGGTATAGTGCCAAATCTCGGCCCCGATGCTACGGGAGTGGGCCAAGTGTTCTGGTATACGGTCGAAGGAGAGGGCTACAACCTGCGAGACCTGCGTACCCTGCAAGATTGGTTCATACGATACCAGTTGAATTCGGTGCCGGGCGTATCCGAAGTTGCAAGCGTGGGCGGGTACGTCCAGCAGTACCAGATCGATGTCGATCCCAATCGTCTACTCGCTTACAAGATTCCGCTGTCGGCCGTGATCGATGCCGTTCGCCGGAGCAATGCTAACGTCGGAGGCAACGTCGTCGAGCAAAATGGGCAATGGTCGGTCATCCGTGGAGTAGGCCTGATCAGTTCAGTCGCGGATGTCGAGAACATAGTCCTCAGCGCTTCTGTCGGCACGCCCATTTACATCCGCAATGTCGCCAACGTGAAAATAGGAGATGCGTTCCGTGTCGGCGTGCTGGATCGCGACGGCAAGGAGGCGGTTGGCGGAGTCGTGATCGCGCGTTACGGCGTGAACACGCTGGATGTAATAGAACGTGTTAAGCAGAAGATACAGTCGCTTGAGGGCGGGCTCCCTCAGGGTGTCAAGATCGTTCCATTCTACGATCGGACGGAGTTGATTGAGCGCGCCACTCATACGCTGAAGCGCGCGCTTATAGAGGAAATAATTCTGGTCACGCTCGCTCATATAGTCTTTCTCTTTCACTTCCGCTCGATTCTGATCGTGACCATCCCACTGCCGCTCGCGGTTCTGATGTCCTTTCTATTCATGCACTATATGGGCATCAGCTCGAATCTGATGTCGCTTTCGGGAATCGCAATCGCCATCGGCGTATTAGTCGACGCGGGCATAGTCGTCACCGAGAATGCTTTTCGCTACATGGAAAAGAACGGCATCGATCCACGCGATCGGCGCCGTGTATGGTCGGGAGTGCTTGAATCGACAAGGTTAATCGGCCGGCCGATCTTTTTTTCGATGGCCATAATCATCCTGGCGTTCGTACCGGTATTCGCTCTAACGGGACGCGAGGGGAAACTCTTTCATCCGCTCGCCTTCACGAAGACTTTCGCCATGGTGGGAGCAACCATCATCGCGGTGACGCTCGTGCCGGTGTTGTGTTCGTTCCTGCTCGGCGGTCGCTTTCATTCAGAGGGCGAAAACCCCGTGATGCGCGTACTGCACGCCATTTATCGGCCAGCCCTGAATCGTGCGCTCGCTCACCGAGCAGTAACGGTCCTTTGCGCGGCGGTGCTATTTGCCGGCGCCCTTCTTCTAGCCGCTAGAATCGGCAGCGAGTTCATGCCCGATCTCGACGAGGGCGACATCATGTATATGCCGGTAACCGATCCGGCCATCTCAGCTAATGAGGCGCTGAGAGTTATGCAGCGTCAAGACGAAATTCTTAAATCATTTCCAGAAGTCGCGTGGGTTGTCGGCAAAGCCGGCCGCGCCGAGACATCCACGGATCCCGCGCCTATCAATATGAATGAAACCATCATTCATCTGAAACCGCGCGACCAGTGGCCATCCGGCCTCACTCCCGAGAAGTTGGTAAATCAGATGGACGAGAAACTCCAGATGCCGGGCGTGAATAACATCTGGATACAGCCGATCAAGAATCGAGTCGAGATGCTTTCAACCGGGATAAGAACAGAAGTAGGCGTCAAGTTATTCGGCAGTGACATCAATGAGCTTGAACAGCGCTCGCGCGAAGTCGCATCGGTCCTTCGAAGTGTTCCCGGCGCCGCCAATGTCTACGCCGAACAGATAACCGGCGCGCCCTACATTGACATTCAGGTCAATCGACAGGCAGCCGCGCGTTACGGCATCGATGTCGAGACAATACAGAACGTAATTAACACCGGCATCGGTGAAAACAATCTGACGATGACAACAGAAGGTCGGAAACGATTTCCGGTTCGTGTTCGTTACGCGCCTGAGTTTCGCACGAATGCTCAAGCGTTGGGCCAGTTGCTCGTACCCGCATCTAATGGAGCACAGATCCCGCTTGCCCAGGTGACTACAATTCAAACCGTGCAGGGACCGACCATGATCTCGAGTGAGAACGGTCTTCTTCGCGGAACTGTAACGCTCAACGTTCGCGGTCGCGATGTCGGCGGGTTTGTCGATGAAGCCAAGCGCGTCTTGAATGACCGAATGCAATTGCCGCCGGGTTACTACGTCGAATGGACGGGGGAGTACGAAAACCAACTCCGCGCCCGCGCTCGCTTGCAGCTTGTGGCGCCGATAGTACTCGTGGTCATTTTCGTGATGCTCTACTTCACTTATCACTCAATTCTCGAGGCAGCGCACGTGCTGATGGCGGTGCCGTTCGCGCTCACCGGCGGCGTCTACCTGCTTTACTTGCTCGGCTATAACTTCTCGGTGGCGGTGTGGGTCGGGTTCATCGCCCTGTTCGGAACGGCGGTGCAGACCGGTGTGGTGATGGTGATCTATCTGAATGAAGCTGTAGAGCGCAAGAAGGCTGAAGTCGGCGAGCACCTCTCGGTGACTCAGTTAAAAGAAGCAGTGATGGAGGGCGCGGTGTTGAGGCTGCGGCCAAAAGTGATGACCGTATCCACGGTGGTCGCCGGACTCTTGCCGATTATGTGGAGCACAAGTTCGGGGGCGGAGGTAATGAAGCCGCTTGCAACGCCGGTGTTGGGCGGAATGGTCTCGTCGCTTGTGCATGTGCTCATCGTGACGCCGGTGATTTTCTTCTGGCTGCACGAGCGCGAAATCAAACGCCACGCCGCCAAAGAGCCGCCAAACGAGGAAGCGGCATCAGAAACGTAGCTCTTTGTGAGAGTTTTCCGTGGAAGTTAATTCAGTGGGGTCTACATGAGAAGAAGGGTTTGTTTGAAAGTCGTTATCGCTTCGCTGTTGCTGGTTTCTTCAGCTCGAAGCGCGGTTCCGCAATCGGCGAAGAGGGAGGCACGGCAGGCGCGAGAGAAAGCAACTGAGCCTGAAGAAGGCGCCGCGGCGCGGGGCGCGGCGAGCGAACAGGGGGAAATAGGCGTTGTGCGCTCAGGAAATCCCACAAAGCCGGTTCTGTCTCTTCAGACAGCGTCCTCATATTCGAGGTTCATAGATCCGGTGAATGGACTTACGGCCGACGATTTTGTCCGCTACGCGCTCGCGCACAATGGAGAGCTTGCCGCGGCTCGGCAGATGATTGCCGAAGCACGGGGCCGGCTCCGTCAAGCTGGTCTGCGCCCGAATCCGATGGTTGAGAGCAGCTACCAGCGCGCGGTTACAGGCCCTGATAACAACACAATGATCGGCGCCGAGCTGCCGCTTGAACTGGGTGGGCGCCGAAAAGCGCGCGAGGCTGAGGCCCAGCGCGAGCTTGAGCTTAGAGAAGCTGAAGTGGCCGACTTCGAGCGCAAGCTGGCAGCCGAAGTGCGAATGAAATATGCCGACACCGTCGCGGCAGCCCGCAATCTCAAATTCACCGAAGATCTGCTTACCCTCACCCGCGATTCACACCGCCTCGTGCAGGCGCGAGTCGAGCGTGGAAAGAGCGCGCCGCTCGACCAGAATGTAGTGTTCGTAGAGTTGAACCGTGTCGACGCAATGCGAATAAATTTCGAGAGCAAGACCGAAAGCGCCCTATTCGAACTCAGGAAGATCATCGGAATGCCGCCGGCCGAGTCGCTGCAGTTGCGAGGAGAGTTCGACAACGGCCGACAGCCAACGACTCAGAGCGATGCGATCCGTGGTGCGCTTTCCTCCCGCCCAGATCTCGTCGTCGCTCGTGCTGCTGAGACTCTCGCGCAGGCGCAGATCGAGCAGGCTCGCGTCGAAGGTAAAGTTGATGCCAGCATCTTTGCAAATTACCAGCGACAGAATATGGGCTTTGGCGTGCGCGGGTTCAACGACGCGGGCGCGCTCGCTCCTGTTCAGGGAATCTTTCACTACGCGGCGTTCGGAGTGCGGTTGACGCTGCCGGTCAGAAATCAGAACGAGGGCAACATCGAGGCTGCCATTGCGGCAGCGGAAGGCGCGCGCAAGCGACGTGAGTTTAACGAGATCGTAGTACGCAACGAAGTGGCCGCGGCGTACGCAAGACTGGAACGAGCGCGCGCCGCGCTCGCGGTCTATCGGGATAACGTTCGTAACCAGGCGCAACTCAATCTTAATGTAGTCCAGCAGACGTACACGCTGGGTCAGAAATCATTCCTGGACTACATCAATGAGCATCGTCGCTTCATAGATATCGAGACCGGCTATACCGATACGCTCAAGGAATATTTCAATTCGCTCATCGAAATTGAGCGAGCCGCGGGTTCACCCGTTCCCACTGCGTGACGGGCGTAAGAGATGGAGAACGATAAAGAGATGGATCAAAAAGAGAAGAACGAACGCGGGATCGCGCGCTCGGATCAGGTCAACGAATACGACTCACAAACGGGTGCGGAGTCGAGAGTCCGTGTTCGCCTGAACCATGTGATTAAGCGCAGGCCGTGGCTGACAGCCATCATTGTGCTGCTCGCGATTTCAGCAGCCGCGCTCACGGTTATGCTTTCGCGCGGATCAAGCAGCCAGGCGGGACGGGCTGTGCCCGCGCCGCGCGGTGAATCGGTTCCGTTGCCTTCGGGGGACTCCGCGGGCGGAGCGCAGCCGCGTCCAGGCGAGATAACTATCTCGCTCACACCCGACAAACTCGAGAACACGCAAATCAAGACTGATGTAGCAGTCGCACAAACTGGTGCTCCCGCCCCTGGCGGCGGAGACACGCGAACGACGGGGACGGTGCAGTCGAACGCATACAAAGAAGTCGCCGTTTTTCCCGTTGCCGGTGGAATCGCAAGAGAGGTCAGGGCGCAGCTCGGCGATAAGGTGAAGCGCGGACAGTCGCTGGCTACCATATTCAGCACGGAACTCGCCAACGCTCAGGGTGATTATTTAAAAATGGCCGCGGAGCTTGAGGAACATCACAAACATCACCTGCGCGCGACCGACCTTGTTGAAATAGGCGCCATAAGCCGTGAGGAGCTTGAGGATGCAACATCGAAATACAAATCAGCACAGGCAAATGTGTCCTCCGCGAGGCAGCGGCTCATATTGCTCGGCATGAGCACCGGAGAGGTCGAGGCATTGCGTACCGCCGATCAAGTCAAGTCTCTCATCTCCGTGCCGGCTCCGGCGTCGGGCACAGTCATCAGCCGGACCGCGAATCCGGGAGAGGTGATTGCCACAGGCAAGGAACTGTTTCGTGTCGCGGATCTCTCAAACGTTTGGATCATCGGGCAGGTGTATGAAAACGACTTCGCCAAAGTTCATGTTGGAACGTCCGCGGTGATAACTACATCCGCATATCCTGGGCGAAGCTTCACCGGGCGTGTTTCCTACATTGATCCACGAGTTGATCCCCAGACACGGACGGCCCAAGTGCGCATCGAAGTCGCGAATCACGGCGAGGTACTTAGGATAGGCATGTTCGTTGATGTGAGCTTCGGCGGCTTAACACCGACGGCGGCAAGCGGACAGCCGGTTGTACTCGTGCCTCGCGCGGCAATGCAGAGTATCGGAACAAAACAAGTCGTCTATGTAGCTACGGATCAGTCCGGTACTTTTGTGCAGCGCGATGTGATAGTAGGTCCTGAAACGAACGGTTTTGTGACTATTTATAGCGGGGTGAGCACAGGTGAGCGAGTTGTTACGGAGGGAAGCTTCCTGCTGCGTGCGGAGAGTCTAAAACTCAATCCCGCACAATCAACGTCCTCAACCATTCACCCGCGCAACAACTAAACCACTCTGAGATCGCCAAGTCACCTTCCACGCAAGGAGCCTCCCTATGAAATGAAATGGAAGACCCTTGAGCCCACAATTCACGCGTGATATAGTCGCTTCCGCCTTCTGACTGCCTCCAACGTCGAACCCACAACTCGCCCTCATAAACCTGGCAGAGAACTCAAAATAGGACTACGCGGAAGATACTTCGCAATATTCAATCTTTAGGTTAATCTTAGACCGTTTCGGTTCTAGTCTGATGCGGTCTGCATCGAATTTTCACGCCACACCGGAAGCGAGATTCACGAAGTCGAGTCGGAACACTGCGGGCTTAAGGTCTTATGCGAAGGAAGATTCAACGGCTGCTGATCTGGCGCCTGATCATCGCGGCGGTGCTCCTTGGCACGGTCGCCCTGATCGAGCGAAGCAGCTTGGAACGGGCCTTCACGCCGATATTGACCGCGGCAGTAGCCGTCGTTTGCCTGCTGTCGGCGGCATATTACGGCATGCTCTTCACCCAGCTATCGCTGGACACCCAGGGCTATGCGCAGTTGTGTTTGGACACCTTGGTAGTGACGTGGCTCGTCTACGCGACTGGAGACGTCGAGTCGCCGTTCGTTCCGCTTTATCTTGTCGCGGTTTTTGCCGGCAGCATCCTCTTCAGCAGGGCCGGGGTATTCTCGCTTGCTTTCATAGGCGCGACGTCTTACGCGCTCTGCGGCGTGCTTACGATAACCGGCGCGGTATCTCGAGGACGCGGAGTGATCAATCCATTCGCGGCGTCCGGAGACTATTACGAAGCGTCGAGACTGCCTTCCATCGAGTTCATGCTTGCATTGAACCTCGTAGCGATTTTTGTGGTCGCCATTTTATCCAGCCAGCTCGCGGAGCGCATTCGGCATAGCGAGAGCCAGCTCGCCATTGCAACAAGAGATCTTGCCGATTATCGGCTATTCAACGATCGAATCATCGAGAGCATGCGCAGCGGCCTGGTCACCACGGACTTGCAGGGAAGCATCATCACGTTTAATCGCGCGGCGGAAGAGATAACCGGCTACAAGGCCCAGGATGTCCGAGGCACAAACATCTACGCGATCTTCGGCGACATTGAGAAGCAGATCGAAACCGGGCTTGAATCGATCCGTTCGCGGTCGAGGCTGCCGAGATTCGATATCGGCTGCAAGACGGCCGATGGACGGGATATTCACCTCGGATTTTCAGTGTCGCCGCTCGTCGAGGAGTCCGGGCGAACACCGGGCTACGTGCTCACCTTCCAGGATCTGACCGAAGTCATCGAGTTGGAGCGCGAGGTCAGACGACAGGAGCGGCTCGCGGCGCTTGGAAAAATGGCGGCAGGGCTGGCTCACGAGATCAGGAACCCACTCGCATCCATGCGCGGTTCGGTGCAAGTGCTGGCTGGCGAGCTCGACCTTTCGCCGGATCAATCGCAGTTGATGGAGATCGTGCTGCGCGAATCGGACCGCTTGAATCGCACTGTTTCGGATTTTCTGATCTACGCGCGGCCGCCCCGAATGGAGCGCAGCGTCGTCGAGCTGAACAGCCTGCTTTCGGAGACGATATCGCTGCTGCGGAACAGCTCTGAGCTGAGGCCGGATCATCGAATAACGGAGCTGCACTCGCACAAGCCTATTCATTACTACGGCGATCCCAATCAGATCCGGCAGATCTTCTGGAATCTGGCTCGAAACGCAATTCAGGCGATGCCCAATGGAGGAGAGTTTCGCGTTTCGCTGGACACTAATTCAGCGGGCGAGCTGACGATCACGTTCAGCGATACGGGCCAGGGAATGAGCCGCGATCAAAAGGAGCGGCTGTTCGAACCGTTCAGCTCGTCCAGCGGCGGGACGGGGCTTGGAATGGCCATAGTCTATCAACTGGTCAACGACCACAATGGAAAGATCGTCGTTGATAGCGACGCCGGAAAGGGCACCAGCATTTCGATCAAATTGCCGGCGTCCGGACGGCCGCGCGTGGATGCGGCAGCCTCCGCGCGGGCTCAGGAAGCCAGTCCTGTCGCGTGAAGCCCCCGCTATTGAGCAACGCACTATTTTCGAGGGAAAAGATGGAGAAGATCCTTGTAGTCGACGACGAGCGCAGCATGCGCGAGCTTCTCGAGCTTGTTCTCAAGCGCGAAGGTTATTCGGTACACACGGCGGAAAACGGCTCGCGAGCGCTGGATCTCATTAAACAAAATTTATTCGATCTGATTATCTCCGACGTAAAGATGCCGGACATCAACGGCATCGAACTACTGGAGCGAGTGAGGGAAATATCGCCCGACACGATGGTCATCATGATAACGGCCTTTGCCACGGTCGACACCGCTCGCCGCGCGTTCAAGCTCGGCGCTGAAGACTTCGTCATAAAGGACTCGGGTTTTGACGTAGAAGAGCTCAAGGTAACGGTTGGAAAGGCGATTGAGAAGAAGAAACTCCGTCAGGAGAACGTGCTGTTAAAACGCGAGCTGCGTCAACGGAACTCACTCGACAACATAATAGGCCGGTCGCCCCAGATGCAGGCGGTTTATCAGATGATCGAAACGGTCGCCGCCACGACTTCGACGGTATTGATCACCGGCGAATCCGGCACCGGAAAGGAGCTGGTCGCTCGAGCCGTCCACAATATGTCGAACAGGGCGGCGGCGCCATTTGTCTCCATAAACTGCGGCGCGTTTACCGAAACGCTGCTCGAATCCGAGCTCTTCGGTTATATGAAAGGCTCATTCACGGGAGCGGTTTCAAATCGGAAAGGACTGTTCGAATCGGCTGAAGGGGGCACGATATTCCTTGATGAAATCGGTGAAACGACCCCCGCAATGCAGGTGAAGCTGCTTCGCGTCCTGCAAGAACGCTGCATCCGTCGCGTAGGCGGCGTGGAAGAGATTCCGACGGATTGTCGAGTGGTTGCCGCAACCAATCGAGACCTGGGCCAGATGGTCGAGGACGGCTCGTTCCGGAACGATCTCTACTATCGAATTAGCGTCATACCAATCGAGATGCCTCCGTTGCGAGGCAGGCGGACCGACATACCGGATCTTGTGCGTCACTTCCTCGATAAGTACAGCTCGTCGGCGGGGCGCAAGGTCCTGGAGGTCCTGGACGATACTATGCGCTACCTCGAGTCGTACGACTGGCCGGGAAATGTGCGGGAGCTTGAGAACACGATCGAGCGCGCGGTTGCGCTCGAACAGACGAGCGTGATTCGTCCGGAGTGCCTGCCCGAGCGGATACTGAAGTTCAAGCCGAGGGCCATAACCGATCTCGATCTCCCCGAAGAGGGGATCGATCTCGAAGCGTATCTCGCGCAGATGGAGAAGGACTACATCATCAGAGCGCTTCAGCGAACGGGCGGCAATCAAACAAGAGCCGCGGAGATTTTGAATATGTCGGTGAGAAGCCTCCGCCATCTACTCGACAAGCATAAGATTCGGCAGACCGCGAGCCTGTTGCGCGAATCGACAGTAGCAGGTGAGACCGGTCACAAGTGATGAATCGTCAGCGACGGCTTTGATTCGGCCCCGCTGAATTCTGTTCTTTTTTTACCTTATATACCCTGACCGGGTATGCCCCATTCTTCCCGTATCGCCTCTGCGACTTGCCCGCCTCCCGTTGATCCATCTGGCATCAGCGTTGCTGAGTTTCGCTCGAGTAATCAGGCGAATTTTGCGCCCCATTTGAAAACTGGTGGGAGGAGAAAGCGATGAAGAGTGAAGCCGGCTTCTCACTGATAGAAATGCTTATCGTGGTGGCCATCATAAGCATTATCACGGCGATCGCTGTACCCAATTTGCGAAAGACCAGGCAGGCCGCGAACGCGGCTTCGGCGATCCAGTCAATACGAACGATAAGCTCTGGTGAGCAGCTCTATCTCCAAAAGAACAGGGTTTATGGCACATTGAGCGAGCTGCTCCTGAACGGGAACATAGACCCGGTTGTCGGCTCGGGCAACAAGAGCGGGTACGATCTTATTATTGCTGTAATCTCAGATCCCGATCCGAATTTTGACAAACGTAAGTTCACTGCCAACGCGGATCCGCCGGAAGACGACGGCACTTTTGCTCATTATTTCACGGATGAAACGCTTGTAATCCGGATCAAAATCGGCGCGCCTGCGACCGTCGCCGACTCTCCTATTCCTCGTTGAAACGGGCTTCCAATGACAAAAAATGGCAAAGCTATTGTCCCGCTTTTTGTTAAGGAAACAGGGATCAAAACGATGATCACGAACCGACGGCCTTTACGAACAACAATTTCAACGCGCAGCCTTCAGCCCTCAATGTTGGCACGGCCTTTGCCCGGCATTGGCTTGCAATCAAGTAAAAAAGTTGGGCCGCTAGGAACACAGACCTACGGCAATAATGTTCAAACAAGGAGAAATGTTACTATGAAGAATCAGAAGGGCTTTTCGCTGATCGAGCTGCTGATAGTAGTGGCGATCATCGGTATTATTGCCGCTATCGCTGTTCCTAACCTGCTCAAATCACGCCAGGCTGCGAACGAAGCGTCGGCAATCAGTTCGATTCGGACAATTAACTCGTCGCAGGCGACATATCAATCCACGAACGGCGGCAACAGGAACTACGCGCCCGATCTTACGACCCTGGGCCCGAACGGCACCAACGGCGGATTTATTGACGGCGTGTTGGCTTCCGGCTCCAAGAGCGGATTCACTTTCACGGTTCAGGCAACTGACGCCACCACGGGCGTACCGGCCAATTTCGACGACTTGGCGAATCCACAGTCGACCGGCAATTTCGGAACCGGCAACAGGGGCTTCGTCTCCAACGAAACACAGGTGGTTTATCAATTCGCCACTCCGCCTGCTACGGCATTCCCGTCACCGGCCAGAACTCCTGCTCCGGCTGGCGCGGTCGCCATCGACTAAGACTTGTCTGGCTGTAGCTGTAGGTCAGTGTATAATCAAAACGGGTAAGCTCTCGGGCTTACCCGTTTTTGCTATAGTATTCTCCTTTAACTCAAAATATAATTGAACCGCCTGTTGGGGATTTCGTTCGAAAGCGAAGGAAGCGTTCCCCACAAGGCGCCAACAATCTCTGAGCAGAGGAGAATATTAATGAACAGGAATCGCGAGCGAGGGTTCTCGCTTATCGAATTGCTTATCGTGGTCGCTATTATCGGAATAGTCGCGGCTATCGCAATCCCCAATCTGGTCAAATCACAGCAGGCCGCGCACGAGACGGCGGCCCTCTCGGATTGCAGCACCATCGGCAAGGAACAATTGACCTACTCACTCACAAAAGGCCACGGCAAGTTTGGATCGCTCCAGACTCTCGCCGCCGAAGGCTATCTGGACTCCACTCTCGGGGCCGGCAACAAAGGGGGCTATATCTTCGCCTCCGATCCTCTCGTCGTTGAAAACGCTCCCTCTATGTATGACACGACCGCCAAGCCCAGCGCCGTCGGCACCTTTGGAACGGGCAATCGTTCTTTCGGCTCCAATGAGACAAACATCATTTACGATGCGGACGGCGCCGTAGACTTGAAGGGTACGGCCACTGATCGACGGCCCGCGGGCGGCGTCCCTATTTCACAGTGACACCGGCCCGTCGCGCGATATACACTGCGGTTTCGCTCCCCTCCGTGTCTTAACGCCGGCACGGAGGCCGCCCCTAAGAGCCTGGTCGATTCCCTCTCTGCGCATGCCCCCCGTTGAACGGCCCAAGCCCGATTCGAAGGGGAACTAGAGCATGCCCGAATCGCATCATTCCGAATTCATAGTCGAAGAGTCCGATACTGGAAATCACGATTTAAGCCGGAGCGAAACACTCTCGAGCGAAGATCGTACCGCCGATATCTCCAAGACAATATCGCTGCCATCTTCCAGGCTCATCGCGGCTGCTATCGCTTTACTGACATTGGTCATCTTCTCCGGCGCAATCTCGGGTGCGTTCTTGCGCGAGGACGTCCCGCGGATCACGGCGAATCCTCTAAAAGGCCAATGGAATCGAACCACGCTCAAGAACATCTTTACGAGGGCGGAGGGCGCGGCTGCCGATGCGAGCATAGACAGATCGGAGGGCGCTCGATACCGACCTATTCTTTCAGTGTTTATGATGGCAGCGCTCGAAGGCGCCGGCACTCGCGAGATGCGATGGCACTTGTTGGTCATGCTGCTGCATAGTCTTGCCGCGATTCTTGTTTTTTTTGTCATCTCCAAATCGCTCTTCGGAGCGGGCCGGTTCTCCGCGAATGAGAGGATTATGCTGGCGGTTTTCGGGGCAGCCGTCTTTGCTATTCATCCCGTGCAAGTCGAGTCAGTCGCGTGGGTCTCTCAGATTGCGAACCCGCTTGGCGCGGTGCTTGCGCTCTCCTCGTTCCTATCCTATTTGACCCTTCGAACCGCTTCCGAAACGTCCTGGCTTAGAAGATGGAAAGCGGCGGGACTCATTATACCGGCGCTGCTGTTCGCGCTCGCGGCGCTGACTAACGAGGCAACGTTGGCGCTTATCCTGGTCATTGCGCTCTACGAGCTGTTTGTATTCAGGAACGAAGGCGGCTTCGCCCGACGACTCCAGCCTGCCGCGATAGCGTTAGTACCCTTCGTCATCGCGGGCTGGGTTTATGTGACGCTTAGATATGTCGCGCTCGGGACTCTTTTCACGCGAAGCCGGAGCCTCAATTTTCCGGATGATGCCGCACTTACGCTGTTCGATAACATTCGCACAATACCAACCCTGATAGTTGGCTACGCGGGGCTGATGATCGCTCCGTTCAAGCTGTCGGCGTTTTATGACGTTGGATATGTTCGCACTCTCGCCTTTGGTCGGTTCTGGCTGCCTTTGAGTCTTTTGATACTCGGCGGCGGCGTGCTCGTCGTGCTCGCTAGAAAAACGGTCGAGCTTCGAGTCGCATTGATCTGGATTGTGTCCGCGCTTCTTCCGGTTCTTATAAACACAAGAGCGGTGGTCAGCGAAGAGATTCAACATAATCGTTATCTTTACCTGCCGATCATTGGCTTTGGTCTGCTCGTCGGCGTAGCTCTTATGCGGGGAGCACGGATTTTGATGCCGAAAAAAGAGGAGAGCGTGTTCCTTGGCGCGGCGGCCGTAGTACTGGTCGCGCTCTGTCTGTTGACGATGGCTGAAAACCGCTATTGGCGAAATAACTCCGAGGTGTGGTCGAGGGCATCGGAGCGCGCTCCAAATTCACGAATTGTTCATATGGCGCTTGGCGAAAACGCCGAAGCAAAGCAGGATCTGGATGAGGCGATGCGGCAATACGATTTGGCGCTGAGAATAAACCCTGAGGCAGTCGATGCCCTGAATAACTCGGCCTTTGTTTATGCGCATCAGCGAAAGTGGATGCTTGCAGCGCGCCGGTTCGAGCAGGTGGCGGCCATCACACCAAAGAAGGCTATATCTCATTTCAATCTGTCGGTCGCATATGCGGCCCTCGGCCGAAATGATGAAGAAGCTGCTCAACTCGGCGCAGCCATTCAGCTAGAGGCGGCAAGCAAGCAATCGGAAGGCTGGCGACTCCGTCTCGCACAGATCAAACCCGCTGATAATGGGCGCAAACCCGAGACCGCCGGACCAAATTAATCAAGACGCATCGCCGGTTACCGCCGCCGGTCACCGCCGTTAAGAAGGGAAGATGTAATTTGAAATAAGTGATTGAGCACGGACTTTGGCTGGCTGCAACGATTGAACCCTTCGCTTATAGATGACTAGTACAAGAGCCACCACGAGTGATCTGAAACTCGGTTCCGGCTGGGCAGTCTTGATTATCGTGCTTCTTTCCTTTCTCGCTTTCTCGAACTCACTTTCCGGTGACTTTGTTTTTGACGACAAGGACGTGGTGCTTGAAAACCATGATATTCAATCGTGGGGAAATCTCGGGAGGGCATTCACGAGCCATGTATGGGCCTTTCGTGAGAACACAGGACCTCAAACTCCGCCGCCCCTGCCTTACTATCGGCCCATCTTTACGGCGGTGGTGACGATAGAGTATCACCTGTTTCATCTCAATCCGCGGGGATGGCATCTGATCAGTCTGTTGCTGCACATACTCTGCGCGATCGCCGTGTACCTCCTGTTTCGAGAGATGCTAAACAGGCGGGAGCCGGCCGCACTGGCCGCGATGTTTTTTGCCGTGTACCCGATTCACTCAGAGCCCGTTAGCTGGATAAGCTCGCTGTCGGATCTGCTCTTCACTCTATTCCTGCTTCTGTCATTCTGGCTTTACTTGAAATATCAGAAGCTCCTGGCTTCAAAGGGAGCGACGAATCTTCGCGGTGCGTGGAGCATGTTGGCGCTCTCTCTTGGATTTTATGCGCTGTCGGCGTTGTCCAAGGAGGCCGCTCTGGCGCTGCCTTTGATTGTGTTGGGCTGGGAAATTGGGGAAGCCCGCGGAGCCTGGCCGCAAAGAATCCTCACGGCCGCTAAGCGTTCGGCTCCCTATTTTGCCGTGACCGGATTATATCTTCTGCTTCGTTACATCGCTTTGAGAGATCTGATGTGGACGAACCCTCAAGCGCCTGATCGGCCCCTCACGCTAACCGTGCTAACCCTTCCCTGGATTCTGTGCCGATACCTATGGCATCTGGTCTGGCCGTTTGGACTGAGCATCACTTATGACACTCGATTTGTAACTCGATTTTCTACTCCCCAGTTTCTTGTCCCTTCCGCCGCGCTCATCATCGCCGCGGCTGCATTGATCAAATACCGGCGCAAGCTAAACAGCACGGTCCGGCTTTGCCTGCTGCTTATCTTCGCGCCGTTGCTGCCGGTGCTCAACCTGGGGCAGATCTCTCGTGAAGAGTACTTGATATTCGATCGATACCTCTATCTTCCCGCTGCGGGCTGGTGTTTATTGATTGTGCTTGGGCTGGATCGCGCCGCTTCGTGGTGGATGAAAAGAGAACCGGAAAAGAAACAGCGGCAAGATCCGCCCGTGCTCAGCATTCTGAGAAATCCGAGTATGCTTGCGGGCCTGCTGCTCACGGCCGTGTTCACTATTGCAACCGCGCATGAGAATACGCATTGGGCGGATGAGTATTCGCTGTGGTCGAATGCGGCTCGCGTGAGTCCGGGTTTCTGGGCGCCGCACTACAACGCGGGCCTTGCTCTCGTGAATGAAGGTAAATACACGGAAGCACGGGATGCGTTGCTGCGTGCGGCGGGGCTCGAGCCGAATGAAGCGTCGGTGTTTGATGAACTGGGCGTGGCTTATGACGGCCTCGGAGATCGCTCAAACGCGCTTAAGAACTATAGTCGGGCGCTCGAAATCGATCCCTCGAATTTCGAGACTCTCAACAATCTGGGAGGGCTCTATTTTCGACAAGGTGATTATTTGTCAGCCGAACGGCTGTTCAAATCGGCTCTTCAAGCCGGTCCTCACGCTGTCGCCGCTCGATATAATCTTGGGCTGTGCCTCATTCGTCAAAAGCGTTATTCAGAAGCTGCGCAAGAACTCGAGTCTGTAGTCCAGTCCCATCCGGATGATGCCAATGCTCTCTTAGATCTTGGTCTGGCATATGAGAAACTCGGACGGCTGGATGAAGCCCGGCTCGCATTGATCCGAAGCCGCGATCTCAGTGATTCGCGGGAACTGGCTGCCAGAGCCTCCGAGGCGCTCGCCAGGCTGCGTGGTGAACGGTAGTTTAATAGCGACAGCCGAGAGAGCAGGGATGAGCCGATTCGATAGCCTCGCGGGCGCCGCCTTGCTACAATTTTCGCCGGACTTTCTCAAGGTTCCTCTGATGCCTGATCCAAAACTTCTTCGCGCCGAACTCGCCGGCAGGAATATTTTGCTGACCGGAGGCCTCGGCTTCATCGGCAGCAATCTGGCTCATCGCCTTGTGGATCTCGGAGCAAAGGTGACGCTTGTTGACTCGCTTGTTCCGGCCTACGGCGGAAATATGTTCAACGTCAGCGGCATTGAAGACCGGATCACAATCAATATCGCCGACGTTCGTGACGAGTACAGCATGGCTTATCTCGTTCAAGGACGCGATTACATATTCAACCTGGCGGGACAGGTCAGTCACATCGACAGCGTGGAAGATCCGTACACGGATCTCGAAATTAACGTGCGGTCTCAGGTATCGATTCTGGAAGCCTGCAGGAAGAAAAATCGGCAAGTGAAGATCGTCTATACCAGCACGCGCCAGTTGTATGGAAAACCCGACTATCTGCCCGTGGACGAAAAACATCTCATCCACCCGACGGACACCAATGGCATAAACAAACTTGCGGGCGAGTTGTATCACATACTCTACAACGACGTTTACGACATAAGGGCGGTTTCGCTTCGGCTTACGAATACCTACGGTCCCCGACAGTTGGTGAAACACTCGCGGCAGGGCTTCATCGGCTGGTTTATTCGTCGGATAGTTGAAGGGCAGGAGATTCAGTTATACGGCGATGGAAATCAGATTCGAGATTTCAACCACGTCGACGACGTGGTCGATGCGATGTTAATGGCTGCTGTCTCCGAAAAAGCCAATGGAAAGATCTTCAATCTCGGCGGTGATCCGCTCAGCTTGAAACGGCTGGTAGAACTGCTGATCGATACGAATGGCGGCGGCAGCTATAAGCTTGTTCCCTTTCCGGAGGATAAGAAGCGGATCGATATAGGCGATTTCTACGGCGACTACTCCAGAATCAGAGAGACGCTCGGTTGGCGACCCAAGACACCGCTTGCGGACGGACTGAAGAGAACAATCGAGTATTATCGCAATCATCTTCAAAGGTACATAGACACGGAGTCTGAATGACAACAACCCCAAACCCTGTTACCGCCATTCCCTTTGGAGACCTCGGACGCCAGTACCACTCGATCGGAAAAGAAATTGACTCGGCGATAAAGCGAGTTCTGGATCGCGGCTGGTTCATTCTCGGAGAAGAGGTCAAGAGCTTCGAGCGCGAGTTCGCGTCATACATTGGGGTTCATCACGCGATCGGGGTCGGCTCCGGCACGGAGGCAATACATCTAGCGTTGATTGCGGCGGGGGTTCAACCCGGCGACGAAGTCATAACGGCCCCGAATACCTGCGTGCCTACGATATCAGCTCTCTCGTTTGCCGGAGCGATCCCCGTACTTGTCGACGTTGATGAACGCAGCTACAACATCGATCCGGACAAACTCGAGCGCGCCATCACCTCGCGCACAAAAGCGATTCTTCCGGTCCATCTCTACGGGCAAGCGGCCGACCTGGAACCTATACTCGCAATAGCGCGCGAGAAGAACATCCCGGTCATCGAGGACGCAGCGCAGGGTCACGGCGCAACTTATCGCGGCAGAAAACTCGGCTGCTTTGGACTGGCGGCCGCCTTCAGCTTCTATCCCAGCAAGAATCTGGGCGCCTACGGGGACGGCGGCGCGGTCGTGACCGACGATGACTCAACGGCGGACCGATTGAGAAAGCTGCGCAACTACGGCGAAGAACGGCGGTACTTTCACACGAGCAAGGGCTTCAACAGCCGGCTCGACGAGCTTCAGGCCGCGATACTCCGGGAAAAGCTCGGGCGGCTCGATCAATGGAACGATCGTCGTAGACAGATAGCGGATCTCTACAATCGCACAATTACCAATCTCGCGGTTACGAAACCGGCGGAGATGGATTACGGCGATCATAATTA
>Ga0209687_1000012_pt1 | contig 85225 bp, 74 predicted proteins | sample GraSoiAngelo_136_FD_185893 | JGI IMG/M metagenome (GOLD analysis project Ga0209687, IMG submission 185893) | Grasslands soil microbial communities from the Angelo Coastal Reserve, California, USA - 14_0929_09_20cm (SPAdes) (version 2) | ecosystem: Environmental > Terrestrial > Soil > Grasslands ...
GGAGGCGCGCGAAGACACGGTCCTGTTTCACGCTTTTCGAAAGATCGTTTCCCCGCATGAGTTCGATGCCTTAGGCGAAGATTTCGAGAAGAAAGAAGACGAGCTTTTCGGCGAAGGCGGATTTGAGAAAGTGGTCGATCAGGTTGCAGGAATCGAACAGCGATTGGGCATTTACGACCTCGCCCAGTTTACGCCGAAGATGTAAGGGCCATGCGCGAACTTTTCGTTACCGATGCGCCTGCGACTGTTCTTGTGCGAATTATGGCCGGTAGCGTGTTCCTGTCCGAAGGAATTCAGAAATTTCTTTATCCAGAAGATCTTGCCGCCGGACGTTTCACCAAAATAGGCATTCCCGCGCCCGAGATCATCGGTCCGTTTGTCGGCGGATGCGAAGTCGTCTTTGGTGCGCTGCTGATCGTTGGATTGTTAACCCGCCTCGCAGCGATTGTGCTGCTGATCGACATTAGTGTTGCAATTGTTTCGACCAAAATTCCCGTTCTTCTGGGTCACGGTTTCTGGGGATTTTCGCTGGTGAAACTGCCGCGATATGGTTTCTGGAGCATGATGCACGAGGCGCGTACGGATTTCTCGATGTGGCTTGGTCTGCTCTTTCTGCTAATCGTCGGCGCTGGGCGGTGGTCGTTCGACGCCGCCTTAATGCGGGGAAGGGCCAGGTCTCAATGGCCGACCGCATCGCGTTAAACGAATCAAAACAATCCGGAGTCTACGGGGCTCGAACCCGCAACCTCCGCCGTGACAGGGCGGCGCTCTAACCAATTGAGCTAAGACTCCCTTGGGAAGGAGAAACTGTAGAGGCAGCTCTCTTCAGTCGCAACTGTTCGTCGTTTTTCTCTCTCTTACTCTTCCTCATACTCTTTTGTTTCGAGTAAGAGTAAGAACAAGAGCACGAGCAAGAGGAAAAAGAGACTTTTGAGCAACATCAAATCGACCTCATGGTTGAACATTTTGTATATGGCAGCGTCGAACCCCGAAAGATTTCGCGAGTGAACATTGCAGAGACGCTTGATAACGCTATAATGAGACACGGTTCGGCGGATTGACCCAAACCATAAATGAGTGACGAGCGCAGCGAGGGACTTCAGGGCGGGGTTGGGGACTCGGGTCCGGACAATCTCCTCGATTCATTTGATCAAGTGATCGCCTCGTTGCCTCCGGGCGATCCGGTGCGACGCGATCTATTGGAACTGCGGCCGCAGATTTTCGACCAACAGGAGACGATGGTCGAAGCGCGCCGAATGATCGAGAAGCTGGAAGAAGTCGTCAAGAAAGTGACCTCGCCTGCGAACCGGATCGGCACATTTCTCGGAGCCACTTCAAAGGATACGGCGCATATCGTAGTGGGCGGTGCCGATTATTACTGCAACGTCGATCCGCGCATTCCACTTGCGAAACTGAAAAAGGGAACGCGCGTCCTGGTGAACGAAGCGTTCGTCATCGTTGGCGATCTCGGATTCGAAACGGCGGGCCCGGTGACAAAAATCACCGAGGTTCTCGGCAAAGACAGGCTCCGGGTCGGTTCGGAGCACGGGTTGCAATCGATGGTTTTGCAGCGTTCCGCCGATCTTGCCGGCTCGACCTTGAAATCCGGCGACGACGTCCGCGTTGATTCAAACTACCGGATGGCGTTGGAAATGCTCTCGAGTCCCAAATCGCACGAACATTATCTCGACAACGTACCCGAGTTGCCGTGGGAAAAGGTCGGCGGCCAGGAGACCGCGCTGCAGGCGATCAAGGACGCGATCGAACTCCCGCTTTTACACGCTGATCTTTTCCAGAAATTTCACCACGCCACTCCGAAAGGTTTTCTGCTTTACGGTCCACCGGGGTGCGGGAAGACGCTGATTGGAAAGGCGACTGCTTATAATTTGACTAAACAGCTTCGCGAAAAAACGGGCGCTGAGATGCAGGAATATTTCATGCACGTCAAGGGCCCCGAGATACTGAACATGTGGGTCGGCGAATCGGAGCGAATGGTGCGCGAGATTTTTGCCACTGCTCGCGAGAAACGCAGCGAGGGTTTTATGCCGTTTCTATTTATCGATGAAGCCGAATCGATTCTGGGCACGCGCCGCGCATCGCGTCATTCGAACATTCTTTCGACGCTGGTTCCGATGTTTTGCTCGGAGATGGATGGGATCGATTCACTCAACGACGTTGTCATTATTCTTGCTTCCAATCGCGCCGATCTGATCGATCCGGCAATTTTGCGCCCGGGCCGAATCGATCGAAAGATAAAAGTTAACAGGCCAGATAAAGATGGCGCGCGAGAAGTCTACCGCATCTATCTCACCGACGATCTTCCTTACGACGGTGTTCTTGCCAAGGAAGCCGATGGTCTGGGCGCGTCGATCGAGCGTCTGATTGAGCGTTTCGTCGACTGGCAGTTTACGCGCCGCGACGAGAACAAATTCCTGGAAGTAACGCTGCGCAGTGGGCGCAAGGAGACGCTTTACCGCAGCGATCTGATCAGTGGCGCGATCATCGCCTCGATTGTGGAGCGGGCAAAAGCGATGGCGATTAAGCGGGCCATTGCCACCCAGCAAGAGCAAGGAATTCGCGAAACGGATTTGCAGCTCGCATTTAACGCCGAGTACATGGAGAACGATATTTTTCCGACCACCGACATCACTGAAGATTGGCTCAAGTTGATTGATTACGATCCGGAGAACGTCGTCAAAATTTCGCCTGTTAGACCGGTTTCCGAAGCGCGAGCGCGTGCAACCGTCGGCGTGATCTGAGCTGCGAAGAGACAATGACCACTGCGTCACTCCGCTTTAGCTCGATTTCAATCTGTGCCTTGGCCGGCTGACATCGGAAAAGAGCAGGACCCGATGAAACGCGTCTTTGGGCTGGAGACGGAGTATGGCATCACGCTCAGCGGTGCGGAGAGTGTCGATGTCGTGGCCGAGTCGATCGAACTGGTCCGGCGTTATACCGAGAACGGTGCGCTGATGAAATGGGATTACGAACTGGAGGATCCGCACCTCGATGCACGAGGGTTTCGCGCGCGAGAATTACTTCAGGACACCGACGAATCGGCCTATTACGAGATCGATAAAAGCCGGCCCCTCAGTTTTGAGGAAATAAAAAGCGATCTGGTGCTATCAAATGGCGCGCGCTTTTACAACGATCACGCACACCCGGAATATTCTACGCCGGAGTGCACTACGCTTCGGCAGATCGTTGCACAGGACAAAGCAGGGGAACGCATTCTGGCAGAGTGCGCGCGACGTCGAAATCAGAAGTTGCCCGCCGGATTTGAAGTTCGTCTTTACAAAAACAATACCGACTTTGCCGGGCACAGTTACGGTTGCCACGACAATTACCTGATGAGACGCGATATCGCGTGGGACCGGATTGTCGCTGGAATGCTGCCGTTTCTCATAACTCGCCAGATTTTCGCGGGGGCGGGCAAGATGGGCATCGAAGCTGAGAGTGCCCAGGGCGAGCCCGGCGTCTATCAGATCTCGCAGCGCGCTGATTTCTTCAGCGTAGTTGTGAGCATCGATACGATGAATCGGCGCCCCCTGATCAACACGCGCGATGAGCCGCATGTGGATGCAAGCCGTTATCGCCGGTTCCATGTTATTCTTGGCGATTCAAATATGAGCGAATGGGCGACCGCCATGAAGGTTGGGACCACGTCGCTCATCCTGGACTTGATTGAGCACGGGGAAGCGCCGCAGCTCGAAATCGCGCAACCCGTTGATGCGAACAAATCGATCAGCCGCGATCAGACTTATAATTGGATCATCGAGCTCAAAGACGGGCGCAAGATCTCTGCAATCGATGTGCAACGGATTTACTTACGCGCCGCCAGCAAACTCAACAACGACTCGAGCGAAGATCGACAATGGATATTACGCGAGTGGGAAAATGTACTCAACGATCTCCAGCGCGATGTCATGTCGACGCGAGACCGAATCGATTGGACAGCAAAGAAATTCTTACTGGATGCATTACAGGACGAGGAAAAACTTTCTTGGAGCGACCCGTGGCTGCAATCCATCGACCTTGAATATCACGATCTCGATCTCGATCAGGGATTATACTATGAGCTACTTCGCAAAGGCTTGATGCGCCGCGTCACAAACGAGGAGGAAATCAAGGCGTCCATCTTCAATCCTCCGGAAACAACGCGAGCGTTCTTTCGCGGACGCGCCGTAGCACGGTTCAACGACGAGATTTCCTCAATTCAGTGGGACGAGATCGTTTTCACAAATGGAGCGCATTCATTCCGGGTGTCGCTGCCAGAAGCAGCAATGAACGCCCGCTTGGATGCGCTCAATCACGCCGCGCGCAACGGCAAGGATTTCTCCGAGTTCCTCAGTGCGATCGAGCAGATTGGCTAAGCCGGACACCCGGCCGGGCCGGGTCGCGTTGGCTATGGCGACTGGCTACATTCTTACTTCATCTTCTTATCGATCGGCATCTTCACCGCGTGAATCAGATATCCAATAGAAAACAGGGCGACACCTACGATGGCGCACAACAAATCGAGATAATGGCCAACGCTACCTTTGGATCCCCAACGCGTCCAGGGAAACACGCGAAGCGCTTCGAACACATGAGTAAGAACGACGACGACCAAACATGCTGCACCAAGGAACTGCAAAAACGAGGACGTGCTCTTTCTTCTTAGCCGGATGACCACTGAGCCAGCAAACAGCCCGCACACTGGAATCAGCGCGATGAATGCTTTGAGCCCTGCGTCATTCATAGAGTCTTTGGTAGCGTTTTCATCGAGATTGTCGCGACGCGAGTCGAGTGGTTTCCGCGGCGGCTGAGCTACGTCGAACCAGAATCGGAAGTCGCCACTCTAAAATGTGTCACTCCCACTCGATCGTGCTCGGTGGTTTACTTGAGATGTCGTAACAAACCCTGTTGACGCCTTTGACTTCGTTGCTGATTCGATTGGAAATTCGCGCCAGCAATTCGTAGGGAAGCCGTACCCAGTCAGCAGTCATGCCGTCCTGGCTTTCGACGATACGAAGGACAATCGTATTTTCGTAGGTGCGCTGGTCGCCCATCACGCCAACCGATTGCACCGGAAGCAAGACAGCAAATGACTGCCAGACTTTGTAATACCAATCAGCCGCCTCCATTTCACTCTGCACGATCGTGTCCGCCTCGCGCAAAATTGATAAACGTTCGGGCGTAACTTCTCCGAGAATCCGAACGGCAAGACCAGGACCCGGGAAAGGCTGACGATATACGATTTCCTTTGGCAACCCGAGCTGCAATCCTGCCTGACGCACTTCGTCTTTGAACAACTGGCGCACCGGCTCGACGAGCTCGAAATGCATTTTCTCAGGCAATCCGCCAACGTTATGATGACTTTTGATCACTTGCGCGGGATTGCCCTGGATCGATACGCTCTCAATCACATCGGGATAAAGAGTTCCTTGCGCCAGGAATTTGTAGCCGCCGTGTTTGCGTTCGCCATTGCTCTGATCATCCTCGAGCAGCTCCTCGGTGGCGTGTTGAAATACTTTGATGAATTCATTTCCGATCAGCTTGCGCTTCGTTTCGGGATCAGTCACTCCTTTGAGCAGCGAGAGAAAGCGATCGCTGGCGTCCACATATTTTAGACGCACGTGAAAATTCTCGCCGAAAACGCGCTGCACGACTTCTTCTTCTCGCGCGCGGAGCAGCCCATTATTGACAAAAATGCAGGTGAGTTGGTTGCCGATTGCCTTGTGCAGAAGCGCAGCGGTGACTGAAGAATCGACGCCGCCGCTCAAACCGAGCACAACCTTTTGATTGCCGACTTGTTTCCTGACGCGATCGCAAGCTTCTTCTATGAAGGAGCCCATTGTCCAGTCCATCGCGCAATGGCAGATGTGAAACAGAAAATTCTGAAGAATCTCCCGGCCACGCGGCGTGTGTGCGACTTCGGGATGAAATTGCAATCCGTACAGCTTCCGCTGTGGATCTTCCACCGCGGCGAAATCGCAACCTTCCGTAGTCCCTGCGATGCGAAAGCCTTTCGGTAACGCCGTCACCTCGTCGCCGTGACTGTTCCAGACATCAAGGTGCTCGCCTAAACCGCCTAAAAGTTCTGAACCGTTCTTGATGTGCAGGACACCCGCGCCATACTCGCGTCGTCCGGAGAATACGACGCGGCCGCCAAGATGATTCGCCATTAACATCAGCCCGTAACAAATTCCGAGTACGGGAACGCCGAGCGAAAAAATCTTTGGGTCGATTTGCGGTGCTCCCTTGTCGTAAACACTGGCGGGCCCACCGGAAAGGATCAGCCCCTTCGGCTTCGACGCGGCTACGTCAGCGGCGGCTGTGTCGAAACGAATAATCTCCGAATACACCTGGCACTCACGGATTCGGCGCGCTATGACTTGCGTGTACTGCGAGCCGAAATCTAGGATGAGAATTTTTGAGTGCGTGGATTTGTCGGACATCTTCAGCACACGCTACGGATGAGTCTGTGGGACGCCATGCTCAGCGGCTGGGTCGCCCGGAGATCGCTCCAATGGGCCGACCGTTCCCTGACCCCTCACTCCTCGTTCAAATTGTCCCTGAACTTCTTGCGTGGAGCGTTGTTCGAGCGGGTCGGCGCAGCCAGCCACAGCCAGGCATGCGATCGCGATCAGGATCGACATGCGTTTCATCTACGTATTTTATGAAGACCGCGGGGCATTGCAATTGCCGATTGCGGAACAACACCAAGTGATTGGTTAAAAGGTTAAATAGTTGAAACGGTCATGCCCTTCCGTTGTAACCTTTTAGCGTTTTAACTTCGTCCGCCATGATCGATCCCGAACTCTTGCTGCAGGGTTATCGGCTCGGCGTTTTTCCCATGGCGATGGAGGACGACTCTATCCAATGGTTTTCGCCCGATCCGCGCGCAATTTTGCCCTTGGAAGATTTTCATGTGCCACACGCGCTGCGGCGTCTCGTGAGCAAAAAAGTTTTTGCAACGACGATAAATAACGCATTTTCGAAAGTCATCGAGGCGTGCGCGAAACGCGAGGATACGTGGATCAATCTCGAAATTATTGAAAGCTACATGCGATTGCATCAGCTCGGTTGCGCGCATTCCGTCGAAGCCTGGAAGCAAGGCAAGCTCGCTGGTGGACTCTACGGCGTTGCCGTCGGTGGCGTTTTTTTTGGCGAATCGATGTTCCACCACGTGACGGATGCCTCGAAAATCGCGTTGGTGGCTCTGGTAGAGCATTTGCGCGCTCGAAAGTTTGCCTTGCTTGACACGCAATGGCTCACCCCACACCTGCAACAATTTGGCGGTATCGAAATTTCGCGAGACTATTACCTGCGCCTCCTGCGTAAAGCAGTGGAATTGCCACGGGAATTCTAGGCAGGCGCGAACTGCGACGGCGTCTCGCCACTGATTGCTGCGTCTCGGCTCATCGGATCGACGAAGGCGTGTTGAGCGTTCGGCGTTTTCTGCTTTAGTGAGCGGGCGTCGTGGTTCGCACGACGCATCGCAAACTGCAAAGGCTGGGTAGCTCAGTTGGTAGAGCAGTGGACTGAAAATCCACGTGTCGCCGGTTCGATTCCGGCCCCAGCCACGTATTGGCCAAGTATGCCGAGCCATTCAACGAAATACGATTGGAAAGACGCGGGTGAGGAATGGTCCGAGCCGTGGGGCAGTTCCGCCGCGCAATGGTCCGGCACGGTCCTGCCGCGTATTCGAGATTGCCTCCCAACTGGCACAATCCTGGAGATCGCGCCCGGCTTTGGGCGATGGACGCATTACCTTAAAGATTATTGTCAGGAACTCTCGGCTGTTGACGCCTCCAGTGAGTGTGTCGAAGCGTGTTCCCGGCGTTTCGCGGCTGAGTCGCATGTGCACTGTTACCTCAACGATGGCCGCTCACTGTCGATGATTCCTGATGCCTCGGTCGACTTCGCGTTCAGTTTCGATTCATTCGTGCATTTGCCGCGCGAAATTGTCGCGGGCTACCTCAACGAGCTGCGAAGGACGCTGAAGATCGGCGGCAAAGGATTTATTCATCATTCTAATCTCGGCGCGTATGCTGACTCGCTATCGGAACGCGTTCCGGAACCGTTGCGCAAAGTTCTTCGCAAAATAAAGATCCTCGATTGGGAACATCACCGTAATCCGACGATGAGCGCTGATGTTTTTCGGTCCTTATGCGCCCGCACTGGGCTAAACTGCATCAGCCAGGAATTGATTAACTGGCGCGGGAGGCGTTTGATTGATTGCTTGTCGCTGTTTGAGCGAGACGGTTCAACTGAGAATACCTCGACGAAGATAGTTCGAAATCCGCGGTTCATGCGCGAAGCGGCGCGAATTCGCCGGCAATCGCGAACACAAACCTAACGAATTGTACGCCATGAGCTGCATGGAGAAAGTGCAATAGGCGACCAATTAACCTTATTGCCTAATGGATCGCCTTCATTCAACATCTCGGCATGCCTGAAGGCCAAACAGCGCCGCCGCCGTTAGCAAAATCGCAGCCTTCATTTGGAAAGCGCTACGGCACCATGATCAAGTTGCTCGGGGTCGGCGCGCTCGTTCTGATTCTCTTGATTCCGCTTGCGATGATTACTGGCGTGTTGCGGGAGCGATTGCAGCGGCGCAATGAAGCGGTCGCCGACATTACATCGTCGTGGGGTGGCGAACAAAATGTGATCGGGCCGGTGCTTGGGATCCCTTATCAATACAAGTTTAAGGTGGTCAAAGAAGTGCCGGCACCTGATGGGAAGATGGAGCGACGCGAAGTGGAAGAAAACGGTACAGCGATTGCATATTTTCTTTCCGAAACGCTACACATTACCGGTGACGTCCAGACGCAGATGTTACATCGCGGCATCTACGATGCGGCAGTTTTTCGCGCGCAGGTTACGCTCTCGGGCAAGTTTGCGCCGCCGGATTTTGGGCCGCTTAAGATCGATGTAAAGGATCTGCAATGGAAAGATGCGTTTGTCGCTATCGCAGTGAACGATTTGCGAGGAACACGGGAAGCACTCATGCTCGACTGGGGGGGCACCAAGCACCCGTTGCTGCCGGGCTCGCAGGTTCCCGGATACACAACCGGTGCGACTGCATCGCTAGGTACCGATCAACCGATTGCAAGCGAAACCGAATTCTCCATTCCACTCGATTTCAATGGGAGCGAAGGAATATATTTCGCTCCTTTTGGGGTGCAGAACGAGGCGACCTTAAAATCGAACTGGCCTGATCCGGCCTTTCGCGGCGCGTTTTTGCCTGCGGACCGGTCGGTGCGCCCTGACGGATTCGATGCGAAATGGAAGGTGTCCTATTACGGTCGCGATTATCCGCAATCGTGGACGAGTCGCAACGGCAATGAGCGTTTCAGTGTTCTTTCCGTTACGAATTCCCGTTTCGGTGTTCAGCTTTTGTCGATTCTGGACGCATATCGCTACGTTGAACGCTCGATCAAATACGGTGTGCTGTTTCTTGTGCTGGTTTTTACAACTTTCTTTCTCTTTGAGGTCACGGCGCGACAGAAAATTCATCCATTTCAATATCTGATGGTCGGCGCTGCGCTTTGCTTGTTTTATCTGCTGCTATTGTCCATTTCAGAATTTATCGGATTCAGCTGGGCGTACCTGATCGCGGGGGTCGCATCGACCGGGTTGATTACATGGTATTGCAGATTTTTCCTTGGCGGCGGGGCTCGCACGCTAATGATTGGCGCAGGTCTCGCCGGCGTTTACACATTTCTCTACATCACTTTGCGCCAGCAAGATTACGCACTGCTCATGGGCTCGATCGCACTCTTCATCGTGCTGGCGATCGTAATGTACGTGACGCGCAAAGTAGATTGGTACGCGCGCGATGCGGGCTCAGTCTCGCTGGAGGGATAGCACTGAGGCGGATTGACAGGAGCGGCGCGGTTTTGTATCACGCGGCTTTCATTCGCCCGAACAGATATCCCGAAGTATGGCTGAATTTTCCGTCAATCCGACGCGTTTTGATCCTTACAAAAACTTTAAATTCCGCATTAAGTGGGATGGCCGTCACGTTGCAGGCGTGAGCAAAATAAGCGGACTGCGACGCACAACGGAAGTTATTCAACATCGCGAAGGAGGCGATCCCATCACCAGCCGTAAGTCTCCTGGGCACACCGAGTTCGCGGCGATCACGCTGGAGCGCGGTGTCACGCACGATCCGGAATTCGAGAACTGGGCCAATAAAGTGTGGAGCCTCGGTGCGGGGCGTGGTGCGGAAGTTTCGCTGAAAGACTTCCGCAAAGACATTGTTCTTGAGCTTTATAATGAGGCTGGACAACTCGTGCTCGCTTACAAGGTCTATCGTTGTTGGGTTTCGGAATACGAAATCCTGCCCAACCTGGATGCCAACGCGAATGCGATCGCTATCGAGCATATCAAGTTGGAAAACGAAGGCTGGGAGCGAGATCGAACAGTAAAGGAGCCGGTCGAGTCGTCTTCGAAGAAATCATAACCGGCTCTGCTGGCCGGCTCGCGTGAGTTGCCGGAAGGGACAATCCTCTGTGATGATTTCGTTTCGCGAAGGTTTTTGTGGCGGGTTGGTCATCGCTCTTTGTGCAGGGGTCTATCTCATTTGGCTGTGGCAGCCAGAGCGGCAGGTGAGGCGTCACACCGAGAACTTTTTCCGCGCGATTGAGCGTAAGAACTGGGACGCCGCGGCCGATTTCGTTGCAGCGGATTATCAGGATCAATGGGGCGACAACCGCGTGCGTGTCCTGGAACGCCTTCGCAAAGGCTTTCGATATGTGCGCGGTCCACGAATCATCGCGTCCAATCCGAGTGTGCAGGTTGAAAACCCGCGCGCGGTGTGGAGGGGCAAAATTGCGCTCTACAGCTCCGACGACGACGTGATGGAGGGGCTCGACCAACGCGTCAATTCGTTACCGTCTCCCTTTGAACTAGAGTGGCATCATCTCTCGGGCACGCCATGGGATTGGAAGCTCGCGCGAGTAAGTAATCCGGCGTTTGAAATTCCGGCAGATGTGTATTGACGGCGCAACTCTGGGCGTTCGGGCTCATAGAGCGCCGCTACACGTCATTTACCCTGCGCCTGGCGCAATTGACTCTTGGCAGTTTCGACTTCGCGCGGCGGTTGCTGGCAAAGCAGAATCCCGCGGAGTTTATCTCCCTGATAGTAGCGCGCAGTGAATTTTTTCTTTGCGTACGTGCCCTGAACATCAACACGTGTGGGCAACACGCTGAAATCGCCAATAAAATCCATCCGCAAATCGAAGATTTCGGTCCAAAAGTAGGGGACCTGCTCGTAGCGGATGCGCTTTTTGCCGGTCATATTGGCGCCTGCAACCAAACCCTGGCTCCGTGCGTTGTCCCAATGCGTCTGGCGTCGGACGCCGCCCATTAGCCGATCGGGATAAAATGCCAGATCGCCTACCGCATAGATCCCTTTTTCTTCCGTCTCGAGATATTCGGTCACCGGCGACCCGTGTGGTCCGGCCAGCGGCGTGTTGCGGACCAGGTCGAGATTTGGTTCGGCGCCACAGGCAACCACTGCGAGGCCAACCGGAAATCGATTGCCGCTTTTTGTCTGGATATTGCGCAGGACAGTTTTGCCCTCAAAGCCATTGAGGCTTTCGCCCATCGACAAGGTCACTCCGTGTTTTGCAAAGTAGTCGGTGAGCCACCTGCCGGTGTCCGGATCGATATATCGGTTCAACAAATAGGAATCCCGATGCATGAGACCGACCTTCAGTTTCATCATCCGAAGACTGGCGGCCGCCTCGCATGCGAGCAATCCGCCGCCTACGACCATGATGCCTTTCTCCAGGGTTGCCATCTCTTTTAGCGCAAGCGCATCGCGAATCGTTCGCAGATAAATCACATTGCCGAGGCTGGTTCCGGCTACTATTGGACGCACCGGACGGCTGCCCATCGCCAGGCACGCCTTGTTGAACTCAATACTTTCGCCGTTGGCCAGCACTGCCAGGCGCCGATCGATGTTAAACTGTGTTACCACTGCCCCAAATCGTGTCTCGATCTTGTGCTTCTCGTACCAGGCCTCGTTGGGCTCGAGTAATTTCCTGGGCTGTGGATCCTTCTCGCGCAAAAAGTCCTTCGATAGAATCCAGCGTTTGTAAGGTGGAAACGCTTCGGCGCCGACCAGCGTCACGCTCCCGCGCTTGTCGTGGCGGCGAACTCCTTCGCAGGCGCTGGCCCCGCCGATGCCGCCGCCGATGATGAGATAGTCGCGCTGAATCATATGCGAACAGGCACCATAATTTCGGCGCTGGTGTGCCGACAAGTTAAATCGTTAGGGACCGCACGTTTTTGGGATGCCCGATATTGTTATTGCGCTGTCGAACCTTCTTTCGCCAGACTGTTCGCGCCATGAATGAATCTGTCACTCAAATCAAAGACACAACCGGAAATCCTGCTCCCCTAGGGCTTCTGGGTTTTGGTATGACAACTGTGCTGTTGAACCTGCACAACGCCGGTTTTTACGAGTTAAACAGCATGATTTTGGCAATGGGAATTTGCTATGGCGGCGCTGCGCAGATTATCGCCGGAACGATGGAGTGGAGGAAGGGCAACACATTCGCCACTACTGCGTTTCTTTCTTACGGATTGTTCTGGTTCTCGCTCGTAACGTTGATCATTCTTACGAAGCTAGGATGGGCTTCGCCTTCTAATGACACGGCCATGGCCGCTTATCTCGCCATGTGGGGCTTGTTCACCGCTGTTATGTTTATCGGCACGTTGCGATTGCACGTCGCAGGGCAGATCGTGTTTGGTTCGCTGACAATTCTTTTCTTTTTGCTCGCGATCGGCGACTACACGAATGCGAGCGTGGGCTTCAAACATTTCACCGGTTACGAAGGGATCTTCTGCGGTTTCTCCGCGATCTACGCCGGACTCGCCCAGGTGCTGAACGAAATTTTCGGTAAAACTGTACTTCCGCTCGGGTCCGTGATGAAATAATTGCCTTTGACTGCGATCAGGTAGGGGCGGTTCAGCGAACCGCCCCGGGCGATTGAGGTCAATCGCCCCTACCTAGCAAACTCGCAGCGAGCTTGAGCGCCGATTCGCCTTTGCCGCCGAGCATTCGCGCGATCTCTTCCTGGCGATCTTTCCCAGTCACTTCGCGCAAATTGGAAAATGTGCGCCCGCGCGCGACGTCCTTGGTCACAACGAAGTGTGAAGATGCTGTCGCAGCGACTTGCGGCAGATGCGTGATGCAAATCACCTGATGATCGCGCCCCAGCGTTTGCATCTTCGCGCCAACTGCGTGCGCAATTTCGCCGCCGACGTTCGTGTCGATTTCATCGAACACAAGGAGGGAAATCGCATCGTGCGCGGCCAGCCCAGATTTAATCGCCAGCATCAGGCGTGAGATTTCGCCGCTCGACGCGATGGCGCGCAGCGATTTGAGCGGTTCGCCTGGATTTGGCGAGAAAAGTAATTCTACCGAATCGAATCCATTCGGGCGTGGTTCATCGAGCGGGACAAGTTTCGCTTCGAATTCAGATTGGCGAAATCCGAGATCCCGCAGGTTGAGCCGGATGTTCTCGGAAAGTTTTGGCGCGGCTTTTGCGCGCAACTTTCGGAGCGCTTCACCAGCGCGATTCATGTGTTTGCGAACGTTTTCGATTTCTTTTGCAAGACGCTCCAGTTCGACGTCTCGACCTTCGATTTTTCGCATTCGTTCCGCCGCGCGCTCGCCGAACGCGATCACGTCGGCAATCGAGCCACCATATTTGCGCTTCAGAGTTTCAAAGAGCGAAACGCGTTGCTCCAGTGAGGCGAGTTGTTGTGGATCGAGATCAAGTTTTTCGGCGTACGCGGAAAGAGCGCGGGCGATTTCGGAAAGTTCAACCACACTTGCAGTATGTGCCGAAGACAAATGCGCGATTGAACTATCGATCTTTTCCAATTCGCGGAGCAGCCGCTGCGTTTCGGAGAGTTGAGAAAGAACAGAATCATCTGCTTCGGAAAGTTTGTTGGCGATCGCGCTGGCCAGTTCAATCAGCCGCTTGCTACTGCTCGCGAGCTTGTAGCGCTTTTCGATTTCTTCCTCTTCATCTGCGACCAAATTCGCAGAGTTGATTTCGGCAACCTGATGACGAACAAGATCAAGCTCCTGTTCACGCGCGGTTTCCGCCGTGTCCAACGCAGCATGTTCCGCCAGCAGTGCCTGTAATTGCCGATAATGCTTCCGATATTCCTCAAGCTCCTCTTCAGCCCGCGCGAACGAATCAAGCAAGCTCAATTGCGTCTCGGGCGAGAGCAACGATTGGTGATCGTGGGGCCCATGAAGATCGACAAGCTCGTCGCCGAGCTTTTTCAAGATCGACAACGTCGTTGGCGAACCGTTGATGAACTGACGCGTGCCGCCGGCTGCCGAGAAACTCCGCTTGATGATTAGGTCATCCTCACACGGCTCGATTCCCGCCTCGACAAGTTCTGGATTTAGTTTTTGCAGGTCGCGACCTGTAAAGACCGCTTCCACTGTGCAAAGATCGGCGCCGGTGCGAATCAACGATTTATCCGCACGCTCTCCCAGCAAAAGCTGTAGTGCGCCGATGATGATCGATTTGCCCGCGCCGGTTTCTCCAGTCACGGCGACAAAGCCCGGCGTCATTTGCCACTCGAGCTCCTCCACGAGCGCGAGGTTTTTGATTCGCAGTAAGCTGAGGACAGCAGGCATGGGAAAGTTGAGTGTTATTAGTTGAGAGCTGAGAGTTACGACTCTGAAGATTTCAAACTCTCAACAACCAACTTTCAACTCCCAACTTGCGGTCACATTTCTTGGGACCGGAACGTCACAAGGCGTGCCGATGATTGGCTGCGATTGCGATGTCTGCCGGTCGCCCGACCCCCGCGACCAGCGGCTGCGCTCGTCGATCTATATCGAAACGCCGGAATGTGCCTGGGTAGTGGATACCGGAACCGATTTTCGAACACAGGCGCTCCGAGAAGGCATTCGCCGAGTAGATGCAGTCGTTTTCACGCATTCGCACACCGATCATATCATGGGCTTTGACGATCTCCGACGCTTTTCGCACGCGCGAGGCTCCATGCCGGTCTATGCATCGCCTGAAACAATGCGTGATTTGAAGCGGGTATTTCAATTTGCGTTCAACACCAGCAATCCGGTTCCATATTATCTAAAGCCGGAGCCGCACATAATTCATGCGCCATTTAAACTGGGCGAGACGTTGATCACACCGTTGCCAGTGCCGCATGGCGACTCCATGGTGAACGGCTATCTTTTCTCACGCGCGAATCGAAAACTCGTCGCCTACTTAAGCGACTGCAGCGCAGTGCCAGATGCGATTGTCGATCTTATCTCTGGTGTAAGAGTTTTAATCATCGATGCGCTGCGGGACAGACCGCATCCGACACACCTGAGCGTTGGGCAGGCCCTGGATGCGGCAACGCGCGTAAAGCCTGAATCGACTTACTTTACGCACATCTGCCACGATCTTCCGCAGTCTGCAGAATCCCGGCTTCCCGCTGGCGCGCACATCGCGTACGACGGATTGAAGCTCAAATTCTAATATCGAGTCCGCGGCGGCGGTAGAAATCTCACCGAATAATTCCCCGCTCGCTTTGTTCGATGAATTGAATGATTTCGGTGATTTCTTCGGTCTGCGGCAATTCCTTCTGCATCGCTTCGATTGCCTGGCGGGTGTTGTATTTAGAGCGGTAAATCACGCGAAACGCCTCTTTGATCAGTTTCACACTTTCGGGCGGAAAATTCTTGCGTTCCAATCCGATGAGATTAATCCCGCGAATTTCCGCGGGGTTACCATCGGCGATCATAAACGGCGGAACGTCCTGCACAATTTTGGAACAGCCACCGGTAATCGCGAATCGGCCGATCCGGCAGTATTGATGCACGGCCGTAAGCCCGCCCATCACCGCGTGATCTCCTACTTGAACGTGGCCACCCAACGTGCCGTTATTCGAAAAGATGACGCCGTCGCCCACGGTGCAATCGTGACCGATATGACTGTAGGCGAGGAAGTTTCCGCGATTACCGATTCGCGTTTTGCCTTCGCTCGTTGTGCTGCGATGCGCCGTCACGAATTCACGAAACGTATTTTCGTCGCCGATTTCCAGATAAGTCGGTTCGCCGCGATACTTTAAATCCTGCGTTTGCTGGCCGATGGAGCAGTACGCGTAGAACCTGTTCTTTGCTCCAGCCTTCATCGGCCCGCAGAGCGTGACGTGATGTTGGAGCCAGCAGTTTGGGCCGACCACAACGTCGTGGTCAATAACACAGTAGGGCCCTACGATCGTTCCTGCACCGATTTCGGCGCCTGGATCGATAATGGCGGTCGGATGAATCCGCCCGTCGCTCATTTGTCGAGAAACGTGAACATCAGTTCAGCTTCCGAAACGATTGCGTCGTTCACTACGCAGTAGCACTTCGTTTTCGCCATGCGATTGCCACGCGCTCTTGTCAGCTCGGCGTGAATGAAAATCGTGTCGCCCGGAAAAACCGGTTTGCGAAATTTCACCTGGTCCGCACTCATGAAATAGCCGACACGACTCGAAGTCTTCGTCAATTTGAACAATAGAATACTGGCCACTTGCGCCATCGCTTCTACTTGCATTACTCCAGGCATGACTGGGTGACCGGGAAAATGCCCCTGAAAAAACGGCTCGTTAATCGTGATGGATTTTATGGCCGTAATTTTATTTTCGCCCTCGAAGCCGATGACCCGGTCAACCATCAAAAAAGGGTAGCGATGCGGAAGGATGTTCATCACTTCGCCAGTGTCCAGCCCGGAATCGCCTATTGGGATCGCGCGCGGTGTGCTCATCGCGCTTCTCCGCGTCTGCTCGCGAGCGAGCGCACGAGCCAATTCCGCATTCGCAGCATGTCCGGGTTTCACCGCCACGACGTGACCGCGGATACGCCGGCCGACTAGCGCCAGATCGCCGATAATATCGATGATTTTGTGCCGTACGAATTCGTCTGGGAAACGCAATGGTTCCTTGCTTAAGACCGCCTCGCCGCGTACGACAATCGCATTTTCGAGGCTGCCGCCCTTGATCAAGTTCTTCTCCATGAGTGGCTCAACATCCTCGTAGTAAACAAACGTTCGTGCCGGTGCGATCTCGCACTCGAAGCCCGTGGGGGTGATTTCCATCGATAGAAACTGCGCGAAGCGATTGTTCGGTCCAGCTTGTGTGCAAGAGATGCGAAATTTGTCATCCGGCAGTAAAACGAGCAGCGCGCCCGTTTTCGCTTCCACGTGCATCGGCTCACGCACGTCGAAGAATTTTCTCCGTTCCTCCTGGGCCATTACACCGGCTTTCTTGATGAGATCAACGTAAGGCTGTGCGCTGCCGTCTCCGATTGGCGGCTCGTTTGCATCCATCTCGACGATGGCGTTGTCCACGCCCATTGCCGAGAGCGCGGCCAGAATATGCTCCACTGTGTGCACTCGCACCGACCCTTCACCGATGGTCGTGGCGCGCTCGACCGTTTTGAGATTCTCGATCTTCGCATCGATGGTCGGCTCATCCTGCAGATCTTTACGCTTGAATTTGATGCCATGATCTATCGGCGCCGGATGCAGTTTCAGAGTGACTTTGTCACCCGTATGCAGCGCCGTACCGCTAAAGCTGGCGGTCTTACCGACTGTATGTTGAAACTCAGGAGCAGGCATCGGCGTTTTAACTAGCAGAGATTTTGCCTCGTGACCAGCGGTTGTCGACGAGTGCAGATCAATCCATGGAATCTCATTAACACTCTGCTTCAGCGGGGTGGCAGGGCCCCGGCATGAGCCTCTCAACCGCTTGAGCGGTTTCCCTCACGTTCCTCGAGAAACCGCTACAGCGGTTTACTTAATGCAGTATCCGGATCACATCTCGCTGAAGTGAGGTGTTAATGGGAGTTGCTCACTTCAATTCGAATTCCCCGCAATCGAACGCCATCATCTGGTCCACGTTCGAGATGCGGAATTGGTGAAAAACAGTGCCATCGGTTTGCCAAACATCGACCGATTTATCGCCCTTCCTTATGATCGATACACGACTCAGATTCCGCGACTCACTTATCGTGAACAACCGAAGGCCGTCGTTTGTTTTCAAGTAGCTTCTGTCATTGTCAAACCCCGTGGCGAGTTCGACGAGTGTTCGCTTGTCGTTTGCCAGCGGATTTGGCATCAGGGTCATTTTAACGCTCGCATTCGATTTGTTTTCGGGAGGGGAAGCTGCGGCCTGATTGAGATCTTCCACCTTGAGAGAACCGACGAGATAACCACGAGCGTGATATCTTCCAGCGGGCAAATCTTCGCCATTGTCATTTTTCCCGTCCCATTGCGTCACGAGCGAGTCCGCACCTATTTTGAATTCGTTGAGGTCCGCTTCGTGGTGCAAAACGCGCAGTAGCTTTCCTTGTGCATCGTAAATTCCGAGGCTGATCCGGCCTTCCAACGGTGGTGGTACAAAACTGATGCGGATGCTTCGCGCGGGGGAAGGTGAAGGCGTCTGCTCTGACGCAGGCGTCGGCGTGAGGGATTCTATCGGAACGGGCGACAAAGAAGGAGATTCCTCCGGCATCGCCGAAGAAGTCGGCGTTTGCGATTCTTGTGCCAGAGCGGCATAAGCCAAGAACACTGTCAGAATCGCTGTTTTGACCTTTGTTGTCATGTCGAGCGGAGCCGAGACATCTCGAATTAATTGATAACGAGAAATAGAGATTCCTCCCAGCCTTCGCATAAAGCTACGGCGGGGCAAGCGACTTCGCTCGGAATGACAAGTGACTAGATGTAGTAACGCCAGTTCACGTTTGGAAAAAGATTATCGCGCCATTCGCACCCCCGTAGAAATTCCTCATCCACCGTATTCGTGACGAGTTGATCGTATAATCGGTTGAAGCGAGCGAGATGATCGATGGTGCGCTTGGTCGCGTAATCAGGTGCTGCCCCGGTTTTAATCAAGAACGCCCAATCGCTGGACTGAGCGAGTAAGAGTTCACGCGCGAGTTGCTTGAGGACGCGGTCAGCGAGTGGGCTACACTCGTTTGCAGCCCTACGCGCGACTTCACTCATTTGCTGTGCCGCAACATGCAGCTGTGGATAAATCCACGCGTTGCTAGGATTCAGCCAAACTTCAAAATAGCCGTTCTCGCCCCATGTTGAAGTTGCTGGCTCAATGATTTGCTGCGTCGGATTGGCGGCCAGATATTCGCTCGGCGTGGAGAGACAGAAATCGCGCTCGATTGCTGCCTGGCGAATGAATTGTTCGAGGAAACGGGGACCTTCAAACCACCAATGCCCGAAGAGCTCGGCATCGAAGGGAACGACCACAATCGGATCAAACCCCGCCGCGGCGACTTCACGGATCTGGCGCCGGCGTTCCGAAACAAAATGACGGGCTTGTGTCTCGGCCACTTTTTCTGCAGCGACGGGATCGTATAGCTCCTTCTGGTCACTGGCTCCGGTGATGCGGTGATACTTCACGCCGGAGAATTTCCGGGTGCCGTGAGTAACTGGTCCCAAATGTTCCAGTGGAAGGTCGAATCCGGCGTCGCGATAAAACTCCCGGTACGCGGGGTCACCAGGATAACCTCCCTGTGCGCTCCAAACCTGTCGGCTTGAATCACGATCGCGCGCAAATGCCGCCAGCCCGGCCGGCGTGTAACAAGGTGCATAAATCGAGCGACGCGGACGCGGCTTTCCAAATAACAGGCCGTGTGTGTCGAGAACGAACCAACGAATATTTGCCTCCCGCAGGATGGATTCCAGACCTGCACCGTAAGCGCATTCAGGCAGCCAAAACCCGCGAGGCTCGACGCCGAAAAGCTCCACATAAACATCGCGTCCTATCAAAATCTGGGCCGGCGCTGCTTTAGCCGCGGACGTTGACCGCGGCCGCGTGGACCAGGCAAACGCTGGAGCGCCGATGTCACCGCTCCCGGCTATAACCGGCTCCTGGAGCAAGGGTAGCAAGCCATGCGTGGCCGCCGAGGCAACGATTTCAAGTCCGCCGCTTTCCCGCAGTTCACGAAAAGTGGCAAGCAAATCGCATTTGCATTCATCGACAAAGAAGCGCCGGGCTTCGCCAAAGATTTTGAAATAAAAGTCCGCGAGCTCGCGGAGTGCCGGGTGATTGCGATTTCGTTTCCGTTCACGCGTCGCGAGATCGATTAGCGAATCGAGATGCCGCACGTAACGCTCGCGAAGGAGCTTATCCTGCAGCATCGCGCAGAGCGTCGGCGTGAGCGACATGGCAAGCTTAAACGGCACATGATCATCGACCAGGCGCTGCATCATGCGCACCAGCGGGACATAACATTCCGTTATTGCTTCGAAGAACCAGTCTTCTTCCAGAAAATGCTCGTGCTCGGGATGGCGAACGAACGGCAGATGCGCGTGAAGAATGAGCGCGAGAGAACCGGCCATTGAAAGACAATTAGCGTGTCATTCCGAGCGAAGCGAGGAACCTCTCAAAAACGCTCTCGGCACACAAGAAAAGACGCGCGTGGCATCAGCGTGCGCGCTGGCTTTGAAACTGCAAGATTCCGCAACGTGCGATTGCGAGGTCCCTCATCGTCTGCGCGACTCGGGATGACGGATCACAGAGTGCGGCAAAAGTCTTGGAAGCGATCCAACCCTTTTTTGATGACGTCGATACTGGTCGCGTAACTGAGCCGGACAGTACGATCGTCGCCGAAGGCGGCTCCGGGAACGACCGCAACGTTGGCTTTACTTAACAGTCGATCCGCGAAATTTTGCGAAGTTAGACCGAGCTGACTAATATTCACCAGGACGTAAAATGCGCCCTCCGGTTTGACAGCAGTAACGTTCGAAATTTTTGAGATGCGGTCGAACATGTAATTGCGGCGCATATCGAACTCTTCTCGCATATCGATTATCGGTTGTTGATCGCCCTTTAAAGCGGCGACTGCGCCGTACTGCGAGAAAGAAGAAGGATTAGATGCGGTATGGCTTTGAATGGAATCGACCGCTTTAGCCACCGCCTCCGGAGCTGCCAGATAACCAAGCCGCCAGCCTGTCATCGCGTACGTTTTGCTAAAGCCGTTGATTGTGATCGTCAGATCGTGAGCCGCCTCGGAGAGCGAGGCGATGCTCACATGTTTTGTATCGTCGTAAACGAGCTTCTCGTAGATTTCGTCTGACAAAATGTAAATGTCTTCCTCAGCCGCAACATCGACAATCGCCTGCAATTCTTCTCGCGTATAAACAGAGCCGGTCGGATTACAGGGACTGTTCATGATCAACATCTTCGTGCGCGGGGTCATTGCATTTTCGAAGTCTTCGGCCCGCATTTTCCAGCAGTTGCGCTCACTGGTCGGCACGATCACGGGATCAGCGCCGGCCAATCTGACCATTTCCGGATAGCTGACCCAATAGGGCGCGGGAATTATGACTTCATCGCCAGGCTGGCATGTAGCGAGGATCGCGTTGTAGCACGCGTGCTTTGCGCCGTTACTCACGATAACCTGCGCAGCGCGATAATTCAGGCCGTTATCGGCAGCCAATTTTTCTGCGATTGCCTGACGCAATTCCGGGATGCCGGCGCTGGGCGTGTATTTTGTAAAGCCGGCTTCCAATGCATCGATCGCAGCCTTTTTAATATGTTCGGGCGTGTCGAAATCCGGTTCGCCTGCGCCAAAGCCGCAGACATCTATGCCCTCGGCCTTCATGGCTTTGGCCTTGCTATCGATCGATAGAGTAAGCGAAGGGCTGAGTTGAGCGGCGCGTTCGGAAATTTCCATGGTAATAGGACTGGTTGTGGGATGGTTCAAAATGGAGCGCAAACTATGAGCGCCGGTAGAAGTTTTCAATGAGAGGTTTGAAATTATTCTCGTCGATTCGAATGATTCCCATTTCGCGTTTGGCGTTCTCACGAGAATCCGAGGCGTGCGCGGCGTTGATCATGATGGTCTGGCCAAATTCTCTCCGGATCGACCCTGGCGGCGCCTTGGCTGGATCGGTTGGGCCCAGCACGTCGCGAATCTTACGGACCGCATCCACGCCTTGATAAACAATCGCGATCGATTTTTCCGTTCCGGGAGCACCGCGTTCTTCAGGCGGACATTCGCTTGGCTTTCGCCCGGCCATGAATTCGACAATGCTTTCCCAGTTTTCGCGGCCGCTCTGTGGGCCAAGTTTTTTCTCAAGAACCGGCAGCACAGGGCCGTAAAATTCCTGCGCTTGCCCAACGCTCATCTGATGAACTTTGAATCCAATGATGGAGAGCCCCGAGCGGGAAAATACTTCAATGACACCGCCCGGCCGGAGATTTGGAAACCTGAAATTGTCGGGTTTGATCAGGACGAGGGTCTTTTCGACTTGTGCGTTGGCGGGGAAGGGGACGACTCGATCCAAAATTCCGCCGTCAGAATCGGAAAATTCCGCCCAGAGCTTCAAATCGTGCTCAACTGCTTTTGGATCGAAAGTGGCCAATACTCCGGGCTCAAAGTAAGTTACCTTCCCTGAATCATCCGTGATGTAATCTCCGTAGGTGTCGCGAATCGTTTCGCCGCTGGTGCGCTCGTGCACGATATGACCAACCGTGCCGCGAATCTTTTCGACCGCTTCCGGGCCGCGAAAAACAAGGAACAAAACGCGCGGGCGATGTCCGTTTTTCTCGCTTGTGAAATTCTTCAGAACGTACTCGCGAATCAGCTCTTGTGTCGCGCGATGACGCGGATGGGTTTCCGTCACGATCGCCTCGGCGTAGCGTTTGGTTAACTCCAGACCCGGTGCAAACATGCGTCCGCCTACCAGATCGAGTCCTGTGCGGGAAATCAGCCGGCCAACGATGCCGCCGGTGCGCGATTTGCGCATCGAGTACGGCGTGACGGCGACATAGGCGAGTTGTTCGTTCTGCATGCTGTCTGTTTCAGCCGCGGCTCGTGTTTAAACCGCGTGGAATGCAGAGAAACCGAAGCCGCCAAGGCTGAAAGAACCTATCTGTCAGAGTTTACTCGCGCAAATCCAAAGTCGCGTAGACTTCCTAATCTGACCTTGGGCTACTTCGCAAGCGGGACGCATGCCGTGTTTTCGCCAGCATGGCGATCCATTTCCCGCGACGGTTTACTTTCACGATCTCAATCTTGTTCCGTCTCAGAGCATGAAGGAGTTTGTTTTCTTGCATGCGAAGCACGCCGGAAAGAATTAGCCAATGAGCGCGTCTTAGTTTCGGGAGAATTTCGATCAACAACCGGCTGTAAAGATTCGCAGCAACGACGTCCCTTCCCGCCCGGGACTTCCATTTGCGCAGATCGCCCAACTTAAAATCGACATTATCGATTTTGTTAAGACGTGCGTTTGCTTTCGCTACGAAAATCGCTTTCGGATCGATATCAATGCCAACCACGCGTCCTGCGCCGAAGCGTTCCGCCGCGAGAGCGAGAATTCCGCTCCCGGTTCCAAGGTCGGCAAGCGACCAGCTATTCTTCCATTCGCGAGTCAAGCGCTCCAGGAGACGAAGGGACATTGCCGTCGTGGTATGTTGTCCTGTTCCAAACGCCGCGGAAGCGGGAATGACGAGGAGCCGCGGTTTCTTGACCCGCGCTGTGGTATGCGCTGTCCTCAGCGCATGTGGTCGAGCTCGGTGAGTGTAGATCCGCTGAGGACAGCGGACACTACAGCATTGTGCCCGCACCTTGCTCCTGGCGATCACTAGCCGCGCGCCAATCCTGATAGGCTTCCTCTTTTCCGCGTCTGCGAATCGCTTGAGCCAATTGGGCGGCAATTTCTCGGTGCGTCCGCCAAATTCTTCGACCAGTTTTCGGGAATCATTGCGTGATGTGCACGCAATTTGGAGTTGCCGCCGCTTCCGCCCGGGTCTTGAGATGATCGCAAGTCTGCCACCTGAAAGCGCTTGCAAAATGTTTTCGTGCGCACTCAGCCAGCGCGGCTCAGCAATTTTTCGCCACAGATACATCACTTCCGGGAGCGCCTCTAGCGCGCGATTCATTACGGATCTTTGAGCCGTTTTCGGCCTTCACGTTACGCTACGCTTCAAGCGAAGACTGGAGCGGGTGACGAGGGTCGAACTCGCGACGTCCTCCTTGGCAAGGAGGTGCTCTACCACTGAGCTACACCCGCAGTTTTGAGGGGAAACAAATAATGTCCAGCCGTCTGCAACGCGCAACCTTTTAATTGTCGCCAGGGGGTTGAAATAGTTGAATCCAAACAGGGCGCTAAACGCATCCTACGGTCAAATCATTCACTATGAACAGATTCATCCTCATCTACACTTGTTCCCTCGCGGTGGCGATAAGCTCATTTGCGCAGGCGCCGACAGCCTCGCCACTCACAAACACGCCTGCGGCAACGACTGCCATTTCGCCAACTTCAACGCCTCAAAGCAAGGTCGAGCAGTCGGTCAGGAAGAAACAGAAGAAGCATTTCAATTTCACAATCGACGATCACGACACCGACTTCGAAAAGTCGAAGGATATTCCCGCAATGGTGATTCCACTGGTTGGAATCGTTTTCCTGACCATCTTCGGTGCGCCGGTGCTGATCGTCGGCCTGATTTTGTATTTTGGCTTCTCCAAATCGCGCGCTCTCCACAAGACAGTGCGAATGATGGTGGAGAAGGGCCAGCCAGTCCCGGAAGCGTTGCTTGCTCCCCCACCACCAGCCCAGCGGAAACGTTCCGATCTGCGTCGCGGTGTTGTGCTGACGATGGTCGGCTTGGGACTAATGGTGTTTTTCGGCGCCGTGAACGATTGGGAGGGCGGTGCGTGGACCTTGGGCCTCATTCCTTTCCTGATCGGCGCTGGCTATTTGCTTGTATGGAAGCTGGACACAAAGAAGGACAACCCGCCGCCATTACCGTAATCTGCGGCCGTGGAGCTGACCGATGCAGACCTCGTCGCGCGAGTTCTTGTCGATGAGGACCAGCACGCTTTCGGCGAACTGGTTCGGCGGCATCAATCCAGTGTGCGTGGTTTACTACGCCAGCTTACCCGCACCGACGTCGCTCTCGCCGACGATCTGGCCCAGCAAGCTTTCCTGCGCGCCTACAAGAACATCCGGAATTTTCGCGGCGAAGCGCGCTTTTCCACATGGCTTTATCGGATCGCCTATAATTGTTTTCGAGAAGATGCGCGCCGCCGGAAGGAACTCGTGGGAATCGATGAAGAACAACTCCAAACCCAACACGATCCTCAGGCTGCCGATCCTGGTTTAAGACATGACCTTATGCGGGCACTAAATCTACTTCCCTTGAATGAACGCTCCGCGATTTTACTTTGTTGCCAGAACGGTCTTTCCCACGATGAAGCTGCTCGTGTTCTCGACATCCCTCTTGGTACAGTGAAAACGAATGTCCTTAGAGGCCGCGAGAAATTGAAACGAATGCTTGCCGACTGGGGTCCAAATTAGGTAAAGAGGATATGAGCAAATGAACCAGGAACATTGGCTTGATCGAGAATTGCGCGATGCGGCGCCCTATATCGACGACGAGGGATTTACTGTCCGAGTGTTGCAACAGTTACCGCCGCCCCGGCGCCGTCAGGATCTTTTGCGTGCTGTCATTCTTCTGGGAACGGCTTTCCTGGCGAGCGTGCTTACCTATGTCGTTTCGGATGGCGGTCGCTTTATCAGTGTGACTCTTGAGCGTCTCGCGGCCTTGCCCGCGTTATGGGTCTTTGTGCTGGCTCTCGCCAGCGGGTTGGTTATGGCAGCTGCTGGCGCTACGGCCGCAATATCCAGAAGCCGGGCCTCGCTAACTTAACTCGTCCAAGAAACAGCCCGCAAATTCGGCTAATCCACGCAAAGTTTACGGGCTTGGTGTACGTCGAGTTCAATCTGCCGGACTAACGCATCCACATTTTCGAACTTCTGTTCGGGCCTGAGATACCGGATAAAACGCACTTCGACGTCCTGGCCGTAGATATCGCGATCAAAATCGAACAGATGAATTTCGAGCACGCGCTCGGATTTACTAGTGCTCACAGTGGGGCGGTAGCCGAGATTTACCACGCCAGGATAGACGCTTCCTTCCAGCATGGCCTCCGCGAAATAAACCCCGTTTGGAGGAAACTGCTCGCTATGAGCGCTCAGATTCGCTGTCGGGAATCCGATCCTTTTCCCTAAGTCATCACCCCGCACGACCGTCCCCAGGATCGTGTACTCACGGCCCAGCATTTCAGCGGCTTTCGCCAGGTCGCCTGTTTCGACTGCATGACGAATCGCTGTACTGCTTACGAGCTCACCGTTCCCGAGTGTTACAGGGGGAATTCCAACGACCTCAAAGTCGAATTGCGCGCCCAGCTTCCGGAGGAGAGCAAGATTGCCGCGCCGGCCTTTTCCAAATGACCATTCATGACCCACGCAGATTTCACGCAGCGGTTTTGAATGCGTCACTAGTTGCTGCACAAAGTCTTCCGGCGCAGTTGCGGCAAATGCCTTGTCGAATTTGAGGACGAGCAGATGCCGTACTCCGAGGTTGCGAATCAGTTTGATCTTGTGTTGCGTGGCCGTGAGCAAATGGGGTGCGTCGTTGGGGCGAAGCACTTTCATCGGATGCGGATCAAAAGTAACGACCACCGGAGTGCCCTTTGCCGATCGGGCGTGCTCGGCTGAGGTGGAAATGACGGCTTGATGACCGAGGTGCACACCATCGAAGACCCCGATCGCGAGGAAAAGCGAACCAGGCAAACGAGCTAGCTCGGATATAGAATGGAGTGTTTCCATCAATCGAATGACCAATGCCGAATGACGAATGCCGAAGGAAATCCGAATGACGAATACCGAACACGTTGGCGAGCAAGTATTCGTGTTTCCTGCTTCGTCATTCTTTCGTCATTCGTCATTCGAGCTTCGTCATATTCTCAAGCTCCCCGCATGCGCGACACGTCTGGAAGGCTTAGGAGCCTGCTCAAAATTTCCTCGCGTGGCGCATCCTTGATTTGAGTGACACTAATGGCATTAGCAACGTCGAAGCGTCCGGATTTCGTGCGCCGCAGCGACTTTAGATGCGCCCCGCAGCCGAGACTCTCGCCGATCTCGTGGACATAAGTGCGAACATAGAAACCCTTACTGCACAAAACACTAAAATCGATCTCGGGAAGAACTATTCGATCAATTGTGTAGCGATAGACATGCACCAGGCGAGGTTCCCGTTCGACCACTTTCCCTTGACGTGCCAGTTTGTACAGCGGAATTCCACCATGTTTTTTCGCCGAGACCATCGGCGGTATTTGGTAAAAATCGCCCCTGAACTTTTCAAACGCAGCGCGAATTTGATTTTCGTCTAGCGCAGGAACCGGTCGCTGCTGGATGACTTCTCCCTGCCGATCTTGTGTATCGGTTGTCACACCGAGCACGAATGTTCCGGCGTATTCCTTGTCTTCGCTCATGAGTAAATCCTGGACCTTTGTGCCCCGTCCCACAGTGATTAAAAGCAAGCCGGTCGCTATGGGATCAAGCGTGCCGCAGTGACCGACTTTTCTGACCTGGAGATTTCGACGAACCAGCGCGACGACGTCGTGTGAAGTCATCCCTTCAGCCTTGTCCACGAGCAGGACGCCGTCAGGAGTTACGGGATAAGACATGACGACAAGAAGATTGCACAGTTACAACGTTGAAGCGTTGAAACGTTAAGTCATTGGAGCGGCTGCCGCCTTTAGCGAGTCAATCTTAGCGCGAACTTCTGCCAAAACTCGCTCTTGTACTTCCGGAAGCGTTCCGCGCACGCGCGCACCGGCGGCAAGCGCATGGCCTCCTCCGCCGAACTTCTGGCAGATAGCGCAAACATCAACAGCATCACTTTTGGAACGCATGCTCACGCGCACTTTGCCATCGGACAGTTCTTCGAAAAAGACGGCAACGATAACGCCGCGAACGGCGCGCAGGTGATCGATCAGCCCCTCGTTATCCTCGGGAAGGACGCCAAGCTCGGCAGCTGTTTTCAACGTAAGACCAAAACTTGCGACGCGACCTTCTTGCTGGAAACGCATGGTGCGCAGGAGTTCGCGCAAAAGTTCCAGACGACGCCGGGGATAATTCTCATAGAGCTGCTGACTCAAGCGTCCAACGTCGAGACCTGTCCGAATGAGTTCCGCCGCGATCTCGAAAGTGTGGGCGCTGGTCTGTGGATACTGAAACGAGCCCGTGTCAGTGGATATCGCGGCGTAAAGATTTTCTGCGATATCTCGATTGAACGGCAGACCCTGGCTCTTGATCAGATGAAAAACGATTTCCGCCGTGGCAGGCGCAGACGAATCGATATGAGCCACGTCGCCATAACCGGGATTGCTCGGGTGGTGGTCAATGTTAATCCAAATTTTCGACGACCGGATTGCCACCAGAGCAGTGCCAAGGCGGTTTTGAATTGCGGTATCAAGTGCGATGGCAACATCGAAATCCTCCGGAGTAGAAGGCGGCTTGGTGAGCAACTCAGCGCGGGGAAGGAAGGAATACTTCTCCAACATTCCGTCTTCATTCCACACACGCACTTCTTTCCCGAGTGCTTGAAGGGAAAGCGCCAGTGCGAGCTGGCTGCCCAACGCGTCGCCGTCCGGACGAACGTGACCCAAGATGGCGAAACGCTGATGGTCGCGTAATATCTGGCCAATGTCCTGGAATTTGGAAGTGCTCATCATGTAGTCGCCGCGGTCTTTGTCCCGCTACAGCCTCTCGGCGTAGGTGGATAAGTGATCGCGAAAAAGGACGGCGGCTCGCTATGATAGAAGGGCCACAGGGCCGTAGCTACAATCTTCACTTCTTGTCGCCTTGAGCCGCTTCGATCTCTTGCATGATTTCTATGACCCTGGTCCCGCGCTCGATGGAGGTATCGAGATGAAAAATAAGGTGCGGCGTATACTTCATAGTAACATGACGAGCAAGTTCTGCCTGTAACGCGGGACGATGAGACGTTAGCTTGCTCATCACGCTCTCGCGGGCCTGTGTTCCAAGAACGCTCACAAACACGTGCGCGTTTTTTAAGTCGGGTGTTACGTCCACATGATTGATGCTGACCAGGGCGCCTTCGAAGCTCATTTCTCGCGCGATGATCCCGCTTAGCTCCCGCTTCACAACTTCGTTAACACGCAACATTCGATGTTTCATAGTAGCCTTTCGCTGTTAATTCTGAGCGGAGCGAAGCGGAGTCGAAGGATTCCGTGAAATCATCTTTGGTTGCGCCACGGGACTCCTCGACTTCGCTCGGAATGACTGCCGTCACAATTTTTGCGCGAAAGCTTCAAGTTGATAGCACTCGATCACGTCGCCAACTTGATATTCGCTGAAATCGCCTAGCTTGATTCCGCATTCCAGTCCGGAACGCACCTCCTTCACATCGTCCTGGAAACGGCGCAGCGTCGAAAGCCCGCCGTCATAAACAGGTTGCCGTTTACGGAGTACGCGGGCCCGAGCCACGCGAGCTATGCGGCCGTCAGTCACGAGGCATCCGGCAACAATGCCTCTGGTAAGGTGGAATACCTGCTTCACTTCGGCGTGTCCGATGACTGTTTCCCGGTGTTCGGGCTCGAGCAAACCAGCCATCGCTTCTTTCATCTGATCGAGCAGCTCATAAATGATGCTGTAAAGTTTGACCTGGACTCCTTCGCTTTTTGCAGCGGAAACGGCCATGTTCTCCACCTTCACATTGAAACCGACCACTACAGCATTCGAAGCGCTCGCCAGTAGAATGTCCGATTCCGAAATCGGCCCCACAGCGGAATGAATGATTTCAAGATCGACTTTCTTGCTCTCGATCTGTTTCAACGCTCCAACCAATGCTTCCAGCGAGCCTTGTGCGTCGCACTTTAGCACGATCCGCAGGACTTTTTTCCCTCCGGCAGCTTCGAGCAGGCTCTCAAGGGTGGCCCGTTTCGGAATGGTCAATTTATCGGAGCGTTTGGCCACCACGCGCTCCTCGCTCAACGTCTTTGCCGAACGCTCGGAATCCATTACGAGCAGTTCATCGCCGGCATTGGGTAGCCCGGTAAACCCAAGCACCTTCGCCGGCATAGAGGGAACAGCCTCCTTGACTGGCTTGCCGCGGTCGTCCAGAAGCGATTTCACTTTGCCGCTGTAATCACCACAAATGAACGGGTCGCCAATCTTCAGTGTCCCCATCTGCACAATAACGGTAGCAGTGGGACCGCGCCCGGCTTCGACTTGCGCTTCGATCACTGTCCCGCGCGGGGTAGCAGTAGGCGACGCCTTAAGTTCCATTACTTCGGCCTGCAACGCGATCATTTCAAGCAGGTGATCGATTCCTGTGCCTTTCGTCGCGGAGACGGGACAAACAATCGTTTCACCTCCCCAATCTTCCGGGCTAAGGCCACGCTCCTGCAGTTGTTTCTTTACTCTATCGATATTTGCCGAAGGAAGATCGATCTTATTGATCGCAACCATTATCTTTACGCGCGGCGCGGCTTTGGCGTGATTAATGGCTTCAATGGTTTGCGGCATGAGGCCATCGTCGGCTGCGACAACGAGCACAACGATATCGGTGACATTCGCCCCCCGCGCGCGCATCGCCGTAAAGGCAGCGTGCCCCGGCGTGTCGATAAAGGTAAGTGTCGCGCCATTGTGATCAACGCTATAGGCGCCGATATGCTGAGTAATGCCGCCGGCTTCGCCCGCCGCGACACGGGTTTTGCGAATGGCGTCCATCAACGTTGTCTTGCCATGATCAACATGTCCCATGAACGTGATAATCGGTGCCCGCAGCTTGAGTTCTTCTTTCTTTTTAATGACCGGCGGCGGGGGTGCGACGACCACCTGTTCAACCTTGTGGACACCGCCGCCTTTTTCGCGGCGCTCCTTTTCCAGAACAAAGCCATGGCTTTCCGCGATCTTCGAAGCGATGTCCGGCTCGACTGTCTGGTTAACGTTGGCGAAAATGTTGTAATTCATCAGCTCCGCAATGAGTTGATGCGGCTTCAAGCCTAACTCAGTCGCCAGTTGCTTAACGATAATTGGGGGCTTGATAAGAATGATCTTCTGCGCCGCGGTTTCCTCCTCAACGGGCGGCGGCTCCGTTGCGTCAGGCGCAGTTTTTGCATCGGCGATGCTTGGCGCATCAACTGTAACCGATTCCACAGGCGCGCTCATTGTAGGCGACGCTGGCTTTGCGGGCGTTTCCAGAGAAGCCCTTATGCGTGAAATAGGAGGTAAAACGTCGCGCTTCGGTTTTGGCTCGCCTTGTTCGGCCTTCTTGCTCGGTTTTTTTCGATCAATGAGTGAAACACTCTCTGCTTCGTGGCCAGGGGGTCGAGCGGCCTCCGGTGCGGACTTTGAGGGCAGAGGGGTGCGCGGCTTTGCTCCGGGCGCAACCTCCTGCTTTACCTTTTGCTTTGGAAGTTTTGTCTTGGCCGCGGCTGCTGGCTTGCGAGCAGCAGCAGTCCCACGCGCGGCCTGTTTGCGCGTTGCAGTTTTGCTGCTCGTCTTCGTTGCCATTGTTGTTCTTTAAAAATTTCGCTCATGGCCCGAGCTTCCCTAAACCAGAGCCATGTTATTGTACGAGTTCCTGCCGATGGACGGCCTCGTAAATCTCGCGCGCCTTTGTTTCATCGACCGCGAGAATATCTACTAAATCCTGCACGTCTGCATCGCGCAATCCCTCCAGGTTCGTAAAGCCGGATTTTACCAGCGCGAGCGCCTGTTCTTCACTAATGGGCAGCGCGCCAGCAAGGGTCTGAGCTGCTTGCGCCACCTTTTGTTCTACCACGGTCGTCGCGGATGTGTCCTTGCCGATATTGATCTCCCAGCCGGTCAATCGGGAAGTCAATCGCGCATTCTGTCCCTTCTTTCCGATCGCGAGCGAAAGCTGATCTTCATCGACGGAAATCTGCACACTTTTCTTCTCCGTATCGAAAGCGAGTTTCTTTACTTTTGCCGGCTTGAGCGCTTCCAGAACGTATTCCTTTGGATCGGAGCTCCAGCGAATGATATCGACCTTTTCGTTGTTCAGCTCGCGGACGATATTTTTGACGCGCGAGCCGCGCATGCCAACACACGCGCCCACGGGATCCACTTTTTCGTTCGCGCTCCAGACTGCGATTTTGGTGCGATAGCCCGCTTCTCGCGCGATACCGCGAATCTCCACGGTGCCATCCGCGATTTCGCTTACTTCCAACTCGAAAAGCCTGCGCACAAAATTAGGGTGGCTGCGTGAGACAATGATCTCCGGCCCGCGGATACCATTTTCCACTGCGACGACGTACGCGCGGAGCCGGTCGCCCACGTTGTAATCTTCTACCACCACTCGCTCGCGCTGCGGCATGATGGCCTCGAATTTTCCAAGATCGAGAATGACATCCGAACGGTCGAAGCGCCGCACCGTTCCGCTGACGATTTCGCCGGCGCGGTCTTTGAACTCCTCATAGATCATTTCTTTCTCAGCCTGGCGAATCCGTTGCATCATGGCTTGTTTTGCTGTCTGCGCCGCGATCCGTCCGAAATTTTTCGGCGTTACTTCCACTTCGATTGTGTCGCCGGCGTTTGCATCCGGTTTAATCTTGCGCGCTTTCGACAGTTCGATCTCATCCTGCGGATTGGCGACTTCGTCCACGACCACGAGGTTTGCCAGCGCCCGGATTTCTCCAGTCTTTGGATTGATGTCGATCCGCAGCTCGCGTGAAGCGCTCACGCTCTTCTTCGAGGCTGAGAGCAAGGCATTCGACACCGCTTCGAGGAGGATTTCGCGTTTAATCCCGCGTTCCCGCTCCAGGTAATCGAGCATGGCAATAAATTCTGCGTTCATAAAACATGTAGCCCGCAGACTAAAAAGAGTGGGACGCCAGTTCCCACTCTGATCAACGCGCGGACTCGACACTTAGGTTACCGTCTTAAGGCCTTCTCGTCAAGATACCCGTTGGTTAGATTTGACGTTCAACGCCCAATATCGAACGTGCAGCACCCAATGAATTCGCGCATAGCAGCCGTTCTTGTCGTCCTTCTCGTGTGGGCGGTGATTTATTTACCAGCGCTTGGTTCTATTGCAATCAAAGGAGAAGAAGGACGACGAATTTTGCCGGCGATAGGGATGCTCCAGACGGGTAACTACATCGTCCCGGAAGTTGGAGGGAATCCATATTTCCGAAAGCCGCCCCTCGTGAACTGGCTGGTAGCCGCATCCTTCCGAATTTTTGGAGTTCGCAACGAATGGACAGCACGTCTGCCATCGGCTGTCGTTGTGCTGGCAGTGGCCGTCGCATTTGTCACCGTGGCGCGTGCCGGTCTGGGCCCAGGAGGATCGATCATCGCGGCTCTCATTTGGATGACAAACATCGGGATGATGGAAAAAGGCCGGTTAATTGAAATCGAAGCGCTGTATGTCTCTCTTTGTGGACTTGCGATTATTTTTTGGCTGAGCTTTTTCGTTCAACGGAAATCTCCGTGGCTCATTTGGGTTCCGGCATCCATTTTTCTAGGGCTTGGGCTTTTGGCGAAAGGTCCAACCCATCTCATATTTTTCTACGCCATCGTGTTTGCCGTGGTTTGGCATCTGAAAGAGTGGCGGCTTCTTATTCACCCTGCGCATTTCGCCGGGCTAGCGATCATGCTGGGGATCTTCGCGGTGTGGGCTATTCCGTTCTTGCATACCACGCCGACACACGTGGCGGCAGTGAAGTGGTCAAATCAGTTCACAGGCAGGCTCCAAGGCATCGATTTCAAGTTAATCAGTTGGATTCAAAATATCCCGCGCGGTCTTATCTATTTTCTGCCTTGGGTTCTTTTGTTCCCTTTCGTTAGGTTTTCAAGGTTTCACGATGACGCTAAGCAACGGCTGGCGCGCGGTCTCGCTTGGGGAATAGCTGTACCGTTCCTCGCCCTAAACCTCGTTCCCGGTGCCTTGCCGCGATACAGCATGCCGGTAATAGCACCAGCTTCGTGGTTGCTGGCGATGAGCTGTACCGGACAGGCATTGCAGTGGCCCTGGGAAAAAGGGACGTCGGACGAGCGAACATGGGCAAAAATAGTCGCGCTTTTTGTCGGAGTTGGACTCGTAGTTGGAGGGATTGGTTATCCGCTCACAGCGGTAGTCCTGAGAAACAGGCAACAAGTGAAGAAGGCCGCGGCGGAAATTAATGCTCTCGTTCCGCTGAATGAGACGCTTTATGCGGTGGATCCAGAATATCAGCCGGTATTTTTTTACGTGAAGGCGCCGCTGGAATACGTGAGTTACGTTCAGGAACTGCCGGCTGAGACGCGTTATTTTCTTGTTCAAGCTGACAAAGAAGCCGAAGCGACAACCACGCCACGATGGGTACCGCGACGTGCGCATCTGCGTGCTCGTGTCCGGGATTATCGCAAACGCGAGCTGCTCCTCTTCGAAGTTGGCCCCTAGGAGACTATTCCACAGTCTCCAAATGAACATTGACAGGCTGATAGATTGGAATTGGTTAGCATGCTAACCAATTTAATCTGCGTCACATGTCCGATGACGAAACATTTGGGCCGCTGCTCCACGGGACTGCTCGTGCCTGGCGACTGAAGTTGGACGAACGACTCAAGCCAATGGGTCTGAGCCAGGCCAGGTGGCGCACCCTGCTGCATCTGTCGCTGGCAGGAGACGCGCTTACTCAGACAGAGATTGCCGCTCGGCTGGGCGTGGAAGAGCCTACCGTTGTGACGTTGTTGCACCGGCTGGAAGAAGAAGGCTGGATCGTCCGCAAGGGTTCACCACACGATCGCCGCTGCAAAATGGTGCTGCTCGGCCGACGAGCGCAGGACGTGATTTCTCAAATCAGCGCTGAAGCCGAAAAACTTCGCCACGAACTACTGAAAAATATTTCGGTAGGGGACCTGCGTATTTGCATGCGTGTGCTCACGCAGATTTACGAAAAAGCGGAAAAGAAAAACGGAAGTGGCACGCCGGCGAAAGTCCGGTCCGCGATAACGTCTACTGTAAGAAAATGAACATCGTGCAAGAGGAAGAGCGTCGCGTCGCGCATAGAGCGCCCAAGCCAGCAAAATTTCGACGGGCGGGGGTGCAATCCATTCCGCGCTGGGCCTACGTGCTTTTTGCTGTATTAGCTGTTTTGGTTCTGTTTCGCACCTTTCAACGCGGTGTCGACACGTTGAAGCCGGCGCAGGCGCCGGCACGTCCTGTGGCCGTGGCCAAGGTCGTTGCAAAAGATGTACCGCTTTACCTCGATGAAATCGGCACATGTGCGGCTTACGAGACTGTGCTGGTGCAGGCGCAGGTCAGTGGTGTAATCATCACGCGTAATTTTCAGGATGGCTCCGACGTGAAGAAAGGCGACTTGCTTTTCACAATCGATCCGCGCCCGTTTCAAGCCGCTCTCGACCAGGCGAAAGCGCAAGCCGAGTTGGATCAGGTGATTCTGAAGCGACAAGAGGACCTGCGTGCTAGAAAGGTCATATCGCAGCAGGACTACGACACGGCCGTGGCGAACGCGCAGAAGTCTCAGGCCGCGACCGAGGCTGCCCAGGTGAACCTCGACTGGTGCTACATAAAGTCGCCCATCAACGGACGAGTCGGTCTGCGCAATGTTGACGTTGGCAACCTGGTTGGTCCCTCGACTACCCCGCTGGTCACCATTTTAGGTCTGGACCCGATTTACACCGACTTCACTGTGGCCGAGAACGATCTTCCGCTGGTGCGAAAATATCTAGGTGGGCCGAACATCAAGGTGCAAACCTACCTGCAAGATGGTTCGATCATGCCACGCACTGGCGATCTTTACTTCATCGACAATGCAGTGCAGCCAGGCTCTGGAACCGTGAAAGCCCGCGGGGTCACGCCGAATCCCGATCGCGCCCTGTGGCCCTCAGAATTTGTGCGGGTTCGTTTCATCCTGGACACGCTCAAGAACGCCACACTCGTCCCGGCACAGGCCGTCCAGGTTAGCCAGAGTGGGCCGTTTGTTTTCGTGGTGAAACCTGATAACACCGTCGATCTTCGCCCTGTCAAGCCCGGCCAACGGCAAGAAGGCGATCTCACTGTGGTTGAGAGCGGCGTGAAACCCGATGAGACCGTCGTGGTGACCGGCCAGCTTGCGCTTGCGCCTGGAGCGAAAGTAGCGCCACAACCATACGTACCTCAAAGCCCCGGGAACGCTCCGCAGTCTGCCTCTTCAAAAAGCGGAATGTGACATGAACGACGCTGACGAACATGACGGCGAACGCGAAGTAAAAGATAAGGATCGCCTTAGATCGAGGTCCTTTGCCGGGAAACCGCCGGAGCCCACGGCAAAGTTAGTTCCAATCGAAGGCTCGGGGCTCTCCGGACCGTTCATTCGCCGGCCCGTAATGACCGTATTGCTGACGTTGTCGGTGATCGTCGCCGGTCTTGCGACTTATGGGAAGCTCGCGGTCAACGATTTGCCGGCAGTCGATTATCCAGTCATCCAGGTGAGTTGTTCGTATCCCGGCGCCGACCCCACCACGATGGCCAATAACATTGCCACGCCCCTGGAGAAACAATTTCTGCAAATTCCCGGACTCGACATCATCACCAGCAATAGCACGCAGAGCAACACATCGTTCACGTTGCAGTTCGTTTTGAGCAAAAGTATCGTCGACGCCGCGACCGACGTGCAGGCTGCGATCCAGCGGGCCACGGGCAAGTTACCACTCGATCTGCCGAGTCCGCCCACGTTCACCAAAACGAACCCGAACGATCAGGCAGTTTACTTGTTAGCTCTGATGTCGGATACGCTCACGGACTGGGACCTGTACAAGTACGCCTCCACTGCGGTCGCTCAGCGCATCAACATCCTGCCCGGTGTCTCACAAGTGAATATTTATGGAGTGCAAGGCGCGATTCGGGTCAAGGCTGACCCTTCAGCGCTTGCTGCGCGAGGACTGACGATGGACGATCTCGCCAGCGGGATTAAATCCGGCACGGTCTATTCCGGCGCGGGGCAATTCGATGGCACGCACCGTACCTTTGTGCTGCAACCGAATGGACAGCTCGACAAGGCCGAGGGCTATCGGGAGTTGATCGTGGCGCGCAACCCAAACGGCGCACCGGTTTATCTTCGTGACGTCGCCGATGTTCGTCAAAGCGTGCAGGACGAACGCATCTCGCGCTTTTTCTGGGTACGCGGCTTTAATCCACCCGGATCAGTTGTGGTGCTGGCGGTTTCGCGGCAGGCGGGCGCGAACGCCGTGGAGGTAGCCAACTCTGTAAAAGCGCTTTTCCCTGAACTGCGCGCGAGCTTGCCGGGCTCGATCAAATTCACGCCGGTGTTCGACCGGTCGCAAACCATCGTCAATTCCGCTGACGAAGTGAAATGGACGCTCATCATTGCGTTCGTGCTGGTGGTGCTAGTCATCTACGTTTTTCTCGGCCGCGCCACGGACACCCTAATTCCGGCTGTGGCATTGCCAATGTCGTTGCTGCTCACGGTGGCCGTGATGTACGCGCTCAATTTCTCCATCAACAATCTCACTCTCATGGCGCTGACGTTGGCCATCGGTTTCCTTGTCGATGATGCGATTGTGTTTTTGGAAAACGTCGTGCGCCGGGCCGAGCACGGCGAGTCGATCCTGAAAGCAACGTTCAATAGCGCGGGCGAAATTTCTTTCACTATCCTGTCGATGACCCTTTCGTTAGCCGCTGTCTTCATTCCGTTGGTTTTCATCCCTGGACTTCTTGGCCGCATCTTCCGCGAGTTCTCCGTCACGATCATCGTGGCCATTCTTGCCTCGGGTCTTGTGTCTCTGACGCTCACGCCCTTGATGTGCGCGCGCATTTTGGGAGAGCGCAAAGCCGGGCACAAGCGCGCCTGGATGGAACGGCACACGACCAATTTCATCCAACGCGTGATCGCTGCGTACGGTCGCGCGCTCGACTGGTTTCTGGACCGGGCGTGGCTGACCGTGCCGATCCTGATCGTCTGCATCCTCGGTCTCTGGTTCTTTTTCACGCATCTGCCATTCACATTATTGCCCCCGGGCGATAGCGGTTTCATTCGCGGCGTGTTCATCGCGCAGGAAGGTTCGTCGCCGGCGCAGATGCGGGCGTATCAAGGCGAGGTCAATAAGAAGCTCCAAGAGGATCCAGCCGTCGGGCAATTCTTCACGCTCGCTGGTTTCTCCTCGCGCAGCGCTTTGTCGCAGGGCCTGATGTTTCTCTTTCTGAAGCCACGCAGCGAGCGCCCGCCCATTGATCAAATCATTTTGCGACTGCAAAAATCGATGGGCTCCATTCCTGGCATCACGGCCGTGTTAACGCCCAGCCCGGTCTTGCAAATCAGCGTCGGCGCCACGAGCCAGACCCAGGGCCAGTACGCCTACACTATTAGCGGTATCGTTCCCGAGGACGTTTATGCCGTGGCCGACGAACTGATGGCAAAACTGCAGCAGTTTAAAGGGTTCGCCAGTGTCCGCTCCGATTACTACCACGACACACCAAATCTTAGGATCGACATCAATCGGGATCGCGCTGCAACCTACGGGGTTTCCACTTCCGCAATCCAAAGCCTGTTGCGCAACGCTTACTCGCAAAACTACGTCTATCTCATCAAGGAACCGGACGATCAATACCAAGTCATTCTCGAAGTCAAAGACAAGGAGCGGGCGCACCCTGACGACTTGGACGATCTCTACGTCCGCAGCAACACCAGCGGCAATTTCAGCGCGAGCGGCTCGGGTGGGGGAACGATCGCCACGACCACGGGTAACATGTCAAACCTGGTCCCGATGCGTGTTGTAACATCGACTAAGGAAGTTATCGGTCCGCAGGCTGTGAACCATTTGAATCAGTTCACCAGTGTTACGTTCAACTTCAACCTGTTGCCAAACGTCGCAATTGGCGATGCCACCAAGGCGATCGAGGAAGCCTTCGCGCAAATCCATCCGCAACATCCGACTGTCCAGGGCATCTTCCAGGGCGAAACACTGGTGTTCCGGCAACTCTTCCACTCGCTGCCTCTGCTGCTGCTCGCCGCGGTCTTTGTTATGTATGTGATTCTGGGAATTCTTTACGAAAGCTATGTGCACCCTTTCACGGTCTTGTTCCCGGCGATTGTCCCCGCGTTAGTCGGAGGCCTGGCCACCTTGTATCTCTTTCACTCAGTGCTCTCGCTTTACAGTGTGATCGGACTTTTCCTGTTGTTAGGCATCGTGAAAAAGAACGGGATCATGGTTGTTGATTTTGCCTTGCAACGAATCGACGAAGGCTGGGACCTCCGGTCGGCTATTCACGAAGCCAGTATGGAACGGTTTCGTCCTATTATGATGACAACACTCGCTGCGCTTATGGGTGCAGTGCCGATTGCGCTCGGGTTCGGGCAGGACGCTGCATCGCGCCGTCCACTAGGGCTGGTAATCGTAGGCGGTCTGATTTTCTCCCAATTGATCACGCTCTTCGTCACACCAGTGATCTATCTCTGGCTCGAATGGTTCCAGGAGCACGTGCTCGACAAGGTACCCTTCCTGCGCCGCGTGCACACACATCACGAGGGCGAGCCGGCGAGAGGAGACATGCGACCCGAACCTGCGGCCGTGCACTGATTTTTGTTATTCGTACTCTTACTCGGCCTCCAAGTTAGTCTGAAAGAACGCGAGCAAGAGCAGGAGCAGGGTAAGAAAGATATTGGTTAACATGCGCGCGATGGTTTTGGATAAGCCGCGGCAGCCACTGCAACTCCGCGACATAGAGAGACCAAGACCGGCCAAGGGCCAGCTGCTTGTGCGAATCGCAACGTGCGGGGTGTGCAGGACTGATCTTCACGTGGTCGATGGCGAACTGCCGGATCCAAAACTCCCGCTCATACCAGGTCATCAAATTGTCGGGTACGTTGAAGAGATAGGCCCGGACATTCCTTCGTCATTCGCGATTGGAGATCGCGTCGGTATTCCGTGGCTAGGCTGGACCGATGGCGAATGCATTTATTGTCGATCGAACCGTGAAAATCTTTGCGATCGAGCGCGCTTTACCGGCTACACCATCGATGGCGGTTATGCGGAATTTATTGTCGCCGATGGACGATTCTGTTTTCATTTGCCTGACCGTTATGATGATGTTGAAGTTGCGCCGCTACTTTGTGCGGGGCTGATCGGTTACCGTTCCTATCGCAAAGTGGGAGATGCACACAGGCTCGGCCTGTATGGCTTTGGGAATGCCGCGTACCTGATCGTGCAGATTGCCCTTTATGAAGGACGCGACCTTTTCGTGTTTACGCGACCCGGCGACATGGAAACACAGCAAAGCGCGAAAGCGCTAGGCGCAAAGTGGGCCGGCGGTTCCGACGAGATGCCGCCGGAGAAACTTGATGCAGCGATTATCTTTGCCTCAGTCGGCCCGCTCGTACCTGCGGCGCTGCGCGCGCTGGCCAAAGGGGGCATTGTCGTTTGTGGCGGGATTCACATGAGCGATATCCCTTCTTTTCCCTATGCCGATCTTTGGGAAGAACGAGTCATTACTTCGGTAGCGAACCTTACCCGTCGCGATGGCGAAGAATTTTTCGACATCGCGACGCGCGTTCCTGTTAAAACAAAGACGGAAACGTTCCCGTTGGAAGACGCTAATATCGCGCTTGATCGGTTTCGCGCCGGCCAGCTAAGCGGAACCGCTGTTCTCCTAATCTCCAAGGCCGACCATCCCGACCGGAGCGAGATACCCCACACTCGAAGCCAGCAGCACCCAACCTAATCAGGGCGATCGATGCGCTCGTGAAAGATCTTTTGACTCACCTGTCCACTAAACAGGCGAAACGCCGCGAAAATCTGAGCACAACATCTTTTCCTTTCGTGTAGTTGGTGTGTTTCGTGGGCATTCTGCTTCCGGGCGGTGCCATCCGTGTTAGACGTGGCCAGTCCCCAGCTTTACGGGCTGTGGGCTGCAATTGCTGCCTGTTCGTGGGCAGCTTCTTTTTCACCGCGCCCGGGCTTGCGCGCGAGCGGCGATCGGGTTCACGAGATTGCCGGGAAGCCGTTTCTCGTCGTTTCGGACGGAACCAGCAGCGTTGCCTAGCGCTTCTTCCTCTGGAGGCAGAAATGGCCTGAACCGGCTTTTGTCGATCGCTTTCATGAAAGCTTCGTGCGGGGAGACAATGCCTTTTTCAAGCAGCGCCCAAATGGCGTCGTCCATGAACTGCATCCCCTCCGCTCTGCCTGACACGATGACATCCTGGAGTTTCTGCGTTGAGCCTTCGCGAATAATTGCGGCAACCGCGGAATTCGCGATTAGGATTTCGTTTACTGCTATTCGGCCAGGTCGATCCGCTCTTTTTAAGAGCAATTGAGCCACCACGCCGCGCAATGAGTTCGCGAGCATGGCACGCGCCTGCGGTTGACGGTCTGCGGGAAAAACGTCCACCATTCGGTCCACCGTTTTGCGCGCATTGTTAGTGTGCAGCGTACCGAACACGAGAAGACCGGTCTCCGCTGCGGTTAGAGCAAGTGAAACTGTTTCCAGGTCGCGCATTTCTCCTACAAGCACAATGTCGGTGTCTTCGCGCAGCGCGGCTTTTAGTCCAGCTGCGAAAGAGCTCGAATCCGTTGGCACTTCGCGCTGTGTGATAGTGCTTCGCTTATTGTCATGCACAAATTCGATTGGCTCCTCGATTGTCACGACATGTTTCGCATAGTTCTGATTGATGTAGTCGATCAACCCGGCTTGGGTGGTGGTCTTGCCGGAGCCGGTAGGACCGGTCACAAGCACCAGACCTCCGCGTATATTCGCAAAGTCTTTTACCACCACCGGAATGCCCAGGTCTTCGAGCGTAGCAATCTTGGTGGGAATCAGCCGAAACGTCGCGCCGTAACCGTTTGATTGCTTGAAGTAATTACTGCGGAACCGCGAGGCTTCATCCATTTCATAGGCAAAATCCAGGTCTCCGCGTTGTTCAAAGGTTTCCCAGTTACGCGCTCCGCAAATTTCGCTCATCATCTGAATGGCCTCCTCACGTGAAAGCGCCTCGGCGCGAATGGGCATGATGTCTCCATGCACGCGCATTTTCGGTGGCTGCCCCTCCGCGAAATGCAGATCGGAGCCGCCGTGTTTGACGATTACACTGAGAAATTGATCTAAGTAAGCCATGACTTAAATGACGAAACCCGAATGACGAAACTTGCACAGACCAATCTGTTTCGAGTTTCGAGTTTCGAGTTTCGAATTTGTTTCATCATTCGTCATTCATTATTTTCCCACCTGTTGGCGCACCATTTGTTTCTGCTCGGCGCGCGCGTAGGCCTCCTGAGCGCTGATCAAGCCGCGCTGATACAGTTCGATCAGAGTATCATCCATCAAGCGCATGCCTTGCTTTTTGCCAGTCTGAATAATGCCCGGTAACATGTACGTCTTCGCCTCGCGAATAACGTTGGCGACCGCGGGTGTGTTCGTAAGAATCTCCAAAGCCAGCACGCGTCCGGTGCCGTCCGCCCGGGGTATTAGCTGATGACTGATAACGCCCCGCAGGGATTCGCTTACCATCACTCGAATTTGTTCCTGTTGATGAGGCGGAAACACGTCGAGCAATCGATCAAGCGTGCGAGCCGCGCTGCTGGTATGCAGTGTTGCCAAAACAAGGTGGCCGGTCTCAGCCGCAGTGATTGCGAGCGAGATCGTTTCCAAATCGCGCATTTCTCCGACCATGATTACGTCCGGATCTTCGCGGAGTGAAGCACGCAATGCTGCGGCGAAAGAGTCGCTGTGAGTGAAGATCTCTCGTTGGGTAACGTGACAGTTTTTCGACGTTAAAATGTATTCGATCGGATCTTCCAATGTGATGATGTGATCGCGGCGCTCCATATTTATCTGCTCGACCATTGCCGCCAGGGTCGTCGATTTGCCCGTTCCTACTGAACCGGTCGCCAGGATCAGCCCGTTCTGGTAACGGGTGAGTAGCTTGAGGCGCTCAGGTAACCCCAGTTCGTCCATGGTTCGGATGCGACTGTTGATCACGCGGAAGACAATTTCGATCCCAAGCCGCTGACGAACCACGCTGGTGCGATAGCGAGCGAACTCGTTTTCATACGCAAAATCCGAGTCGCCGCGCGTATTGAGTTCGTTTTTATAGACGTCGGGAACAAATGCCTCAGCCAGAGCGGCGGTTTGCTCAGCAGTTAGCAGCGGTGCATCGGGCCAGATCGGTTCCAACCGTCCATGCAACCGCCATATCGGCTGCGCGTTCACGGCTAAATGGACATCAGACGCGCCGGCTTTTTGACCGACCTCGAGATAATCATCCACGTGCCGCATCGTCTGCGATTTTACGGGAAGTTCCGGAGACTTAGCGATCATGGGTGCCCCGGGGCAATCATTACCCAACCTGGCCGAGCGCGTAAATCCTAAAACGAGCCCGCCCCATGGGACACATTAGATTACGGCCTCATGTTTTGCGGCGGGATTTTCCTGGGAAACCGGTCAGCCGATTTTTGACAAACTCTACAATCACTGGCCGAGCCAGACCGGCGGCAACTTTCAGCGCAGCTAACGCGAAGCCTGTTTCTACGAGTTTCTTCTGTGATTTGCGGCTGCTCTTTGCGTCCACGTAAATTTTCTTCCTCCGCATCGGTGCCAAAGCGATCAGTGCACCGACCGCGGCTGCGGCTGTGATCCAGGAGACCGTTTGTTCCCGAAATGATCTTCTAAATTTCGCCGGGAAATCCAGCTCATGACGCAAGCCACGCAACTCGCGACCCACGCGTTCGCGGGAACTGACGATTTCCGCTGTCAACTCGTCGATTGATTTGTTGCGTCCAGGTGTTTCAGCCATTCACGATCCTTCTTTAATTCAGCCAAAGTGGCGCGGAAAAACGGCTTGGTGATTCGGCTCCGCGCAATCAGCAGCAGCACCAGCGCGATTATAAAATGTAACGCAGCGGCGGCGAGCGCTATCCATGGCCATGAAATTCCAGCGAGATGAGCTAACCCGACAACGGCGCCTGTTATGAGGAAAACATAACCCAGCGCACACAGGAGTACTGCGAAAATCAAGCAACCAACCAGTATTAGTAATTGCACTGCGGCCGCTTTTGATTCCTCGGCGACCAGGGCAAAGCGGCTTTCAAAAAACGCTGCAAGCGCGTTTATGAGTGCCAAGAGGTTCTCAAGCAACCCGGCATGTCCCGCAGGATTGCTGGACCGAGGGCTCTCACTGATCATCTCCGAAGCTTTCGGAGTTAACGCCGGAAGATCAGACCCAGAACAAACCCGATTCCGAGCGCGGTAAAGATCGCCTTCGTTGGATTTTCGCGCACGTATTGCTCCGCGTCTTCCTGGAACGTGCGGGCGCGGTCCCTGGCATCCCCCCATGCTTGTTCTGCTTTGCCGCGTGCTTCGCCCCATTTCTGCTCTGCCTTGCCGCGATATTCTTCAGCTATGGAGCCTGCTGCCGATTTTAAATCTTCAGCTGCTCTGCGCGCATGTTGTTTACTGCTCTCCAGCTTGTCTCGAGCATCCGCTCCTACCGGCGCCTTTTGTTCTGCTTTGTTTTCTTCTGCCATTGGTAATCTCCAGTTGATTCTAGCTGCAACTATCCGCGTGCTTCACAAATTGGGCAAACAAATCTCCTAACGAACTTAAAGGGCACATCAAACACCGAAAACCAATCGCACTTGAACGCCTTGGAGGTTTTAGCGCATTCCAGCCAAAAGAAAGAGATTATTGTTCGCGAAAAACAATGCGCGCCTTTGTCAGATCGTACGGTGACAGTTCGACGGAAACTTTGTCTCCTGGAACGATTCGAATAAAATGCTTCCGCATCTTACCCGAGATATGTGCAAGCACATTGCGTTGCCCTGGTAGATCGACGCGAAACATCGTTCCCGGCAATACCTGGGTTACCGTGCCTTCCGTTACGATCTGACCTTCCTTCGACACGCGCCGAATATATTCAAGTGCACGTGCGGCTCAAGGTGGATCGACCCGCTGCGGTCGGTCGATGTTTCGGTAAATACAATTTCGCCGACTAACCTACCTACGCATTGCAGAGAACGCGTTCACCCTCTCGCTACTGGCGCAGCTGATCGCGCGAGATCGTCGGCAAATATTCCCGAAGTTCCTGACGTTTCCACCACGCGCCGGTTTGCCGATGCTCCTCACTGTTTGTAAAACGATAGCGATAAAACATCGCGCGGATGTAGTTCGGCGGTTTATCCGGGAACGGGTTATGCGCAAGCAACGCGGTCACATCTCGCGATCCCTCCAGCAGCCTGACGATCAGTCCAATCAACCATGGATTTTGCTCGGGAGTCTCCAGAGCGGCAAACCACATCTGCCAGTCGAGTCTTGGTTGGTGTGGTGCGCACCAACCCGGGGCGCGTTTCACGTCAGCCGGTTTCCACTTGAATTCATAAGGGGCCCAATTAATGCCATCGGCGCTGCCTTCGATCACTATCTCGCCACGGTCCTTGGTCATCACGCGAAAGAGTCCGTAGCCATTTACGATTCGAAATGCTTCCAGTTGTTCGTAGAAGTTCGCCAGCCGCCCTGGCGGTCGGCTTTGCGGCTTGAACGCGCTGAAAATGAGCCAGGCGTTGATTGGAAACGTGACAACAATTACTGCAATCGCCGCGTACGTTGCCCATCGAGTCGATATAGATTTCGCATTCGAAGGACGGAGCTCCTGCGACGCAGGGTTCGCGGGAGCTCGCCCCTCCATGCCTCGCCCGATTGCCGCGTCATCGATCAGCAGGAAGCACAACGCGATCGTCAGCAGATTGAAGAAGCAATAGTTGCCGGTGAGCGCGATTACTATTTGAAGGAAGATCATCAATCCCGCAGCGACCAGCCGCGGGCGTCGCGGCGCCCAGATAAAAAATGGCGCGATGATCTCAACTACGAGACAAAATGCGACTGAGAAGTGTTTGAACCATTCCGGAGTTTTGTCTGCCCACCAGCTGAAGATTGTCGGCAACGGTTGCGACCAGTAATGATAATCAAGCGCTGTGAGTGCGCTCCAATGAAACGAATGATTCACCCAACCCCACGAATCGTCGCCGCTCGTTAGCTTCACGACGCCGGACATAAGCATCAATTTGAAGAGAAGGAACTTGAGCAGAAACAAACCCGCACGTGAGACCGGAGACGCCGTAGCTGAGGTCGTTGCTGTAGTCGGGATCGCCGGTCCCGGCCGCCACAAAAGGTCCCGCGGCCACAGTCGCCATGGCGCAAGAAAGATCGACAAGAAGCCGGCCTCCAGCAGGAGAACATCCCATTGAAAGTTGAAAAACACTTGTCCACCAATGGTGAGTGATAGGTAAAAGATAAACAGCAAGGCAAGGGAAACCGCAGGAACGACGCCGAAAATCAAAAGCAACGAAAGAACAACGCCCCCACCGCAAAGGAAATGTAGAAACGTGTTGCTCGAGTCGAACCAGCAAAGTGTCGGCAAAAGGAAATAGGCGTCTGACCCGACTTGCTGCCGAACTGCCGGCAGAAACTGACTTACCGGCGACATTCCGTTGCTGCCAACAAGCCCATCGACTTGGACCCAAAGCGAAACGAATGCGATGAGATAGATAAGGCCAAGCATGCGGAGAAACCAGCGCCGCGCCCAAAAATAAGTCGGCGGCCGCACATCGTTACCCCATAGCAATCGAGTCACTGTTGATCCGGGACTTCGATTGTGGGCGATGAATTTGTAAGCAGTCTCGGAAATTGCTGCGAAGCCAGGCACGTGATCGTAGCTCCACGCCAGCCATTTCCTCGAAGATCGATATCGCAACGAGCGATACACGGCTTCCGCGGCAAAGAAGGCTTCGCCATCCGGTTCGATGAATGCAACGGCACGCTTGAATTGTTCGACTGGAATTTCAGGGAAACGCGCGGCTGCCTCCTGATAAGTAGCATAATCTACGTTGCCTGCGGTGATTTCGCGCCAACGTTCGATCCACCGTTTGCAAAAATGACAGTCACCATCCCAAATCATGAGAGGCTTTGGCGGGGGATTCGAGACACGAAGGCGCGATTCGTTAGCCATTAGCGCCCAACGTCCAACGCCCAACCCGCCTTCGCAAGGCTACGGCGCGGCGGGCGCTTCAACGTCCAATTCAGAATCTGAATTCGGCGTCCAATTTCCGACGTCGGGCGTTCGTGTTTCTTAATTCGTAAACTCCGCCCACACCGGCGCATGATCGGATGGTTCCTTGCCCTTGCGCATTTCAAGGTCAATCCCTGATGCGCTGCAGCGCTTCGCTAGCTTTTGGGTGGCCAAAATCGCGTCGATGCGCAGGCCGCGATTTCTTTCAAACGCGCGCATCTGATAATCCCACCAACTGAAAAGTTCACCTTCCTTATGATGCATCCGCAGGGTGTCCCGTAAGCCGATTTCACACAATTCCTGAAACGCAGCGCGTTCTTGATTGGAACACATGATGGCGCCACGCCACAGGTCGGCATCGTAAACGTCGATATCTTCCGGTGCGACATTGAAATCGCCGCACACCACAACATCGTTGGATTTTTCTTTTGCGATGCAATCTCGGAGGCGACGATACCAGTGCAGTTTGTATTCGTAGGCGGGGGACCCGACCGCCTGTCCGTTGGGCGCGTAAATCGAAAACACCCTCACGCGATCAATAGTTCCCGCAATGACGCGCGCCTGCGGATCGATCACTTCATCACACAACGATGGACGCACATCCTCCAGTTTACTTTTCGACAGAATCGCGACGCCGTTGTACGATTTTTCCCCATGATAAGCCGCGTAATAACCGGCGGCCTGTAAAGCGAGCGCCGGAAATTGATCGTCCGTGCATTTTGTCTCCTGCAAACAAACAATGTCCGGCCTTCTCGCCTCCAGCCAGGCGAATAAGCGGTCCTGGCGCTTGCGCAGCGAATTAATGTTCCACGATGCAATGCGCATTTCTGAAGGTGATCAGTGGAACAGCTTGGGTCGTGGCGGCGGCTCAGCTTCGGATCACTGATCACTGTTCACAATTCTAATTCCATGCCCGGCGCCGGCACAATGATCTCCGATCGGGGAAGCGCTGCCGACAAGGTTGCGCGCATCCAATCCACGGCTGGTGGATCGCCGTGTACAAGAACAATTTTGCCTGGCGAAAGTTTTTTGGCGTAATCGATGAGCCACTCGCGCGTCGCGTGCGCGCTGAACTGAAACAGTTCGATATTGCAGCGGACACGCTGGGCCGGTTTGTCGGGATCAAGAGCAACCTCGCCATTCGTTCTCGCGTCGCGCAGAAGACCAGCGGGCGTTTCGGGACTGGCGTAGCCAACAAAAAAGATCGAATGCTGCGGATTCTCGATTAATCGACGCGCAAGAACATTGGAGAGTGTTTTTGGTATCATCATTCCACTGGAGAGCACGTAAACCCGTCCCGGGCGCAGCGGCGCGTCACGCACTGTTTCGTCGTTCAAAATGAACGGAGCGGCTTCTCGCATTAATTGCAGACGCGGCAATTGCCGGCGAGTCATGTGCGCACGCCGATCGTAGATATCGGTCATCTTCGAGCTGAGACCGCCGATATAAATAGGAAACTCTCCCGAAAGCGTTCGCGATTCACGACGGAATTTGTAAAGCATAGCCAGGATCTCTTGCGTTTTTCCGAGCGCGAAGACCGGTATGAGCACGCACGAGCGGCGCTCAAAAGCTGTGGCGATCGCATCTGCCAGGCGTCGCTCTTCACCAGGGCGTGTCCAGCCAGCGGATTTTGCGTGGTCGCCTCGCGTGCATTCCATGATCAGGACGTCAATCTTTTCGTCCGGAAAAACTGCCGCTTCCATGATCGTTTGGTCGTCGAAATTAACGTCCCCAGTGTAAAAGACCGTTTGCCCCTCCGCGCGCAGCAAAATTCCGCTCGAGCCCAGTACGTGTCCTGCGTCGAAAAACTCGAATGTCAGCGCGTCTTTTTCGCGCTTAGGTGCGCGCTCGCCCGTGATGGTGAATCGTTGACGCATTGGACACCAACGCCAGCGTTCCGATGCGCGATCGGTTTCCCGATGCGTGAAAAGCGGATATAACCCCGCGACGGCGGGACCAATCTCCTCGCGTTGGCGGGTCATCACATTAACCGAGTTGTGCAAAAGCACGTTGCCGATCTCAGCTGTGGCTTCCGTCATGAAAACGCGCGCGGTTGGAAGGCGTCGCATGAGTACCGGCAATGTGCCTATGTGATCCTGGTGGGCATGCGAGACCAGGATCGCCTCGATCTCCCGACCTGCGATCGCTTTGAAATTCGGCAGCGCATCTTCACCGGTCTCCTTGGGATGCATACCGCAATCGAGCACCAATCGATGGTGGCCCATCTCGAGGTAATACGAATTCGCACCAATCTCCGTGCGGCGTGTCAGGTTAATGAATTTCAAATGCAGTTCTTGTTAGTGCACCTTTCAATTCTTCTATCAGTCGCGCAATTCTCTGAACAGTCGCTTTCGCGATTAGTCTAAATAACGATCGTATGAAAGGAGAAACGCCTCCGAAACGCGGTGCAAACAGCCACCTTGAGCAGGACATTTGCATCCACATCTTCACCGTCTCTTCGGCGATGGTCGGGGTTTGCCTGACGGTTATTGGATTGATCCGCGTTGTGATTACGCTCGGAACCGCAGACACTCTGGCGGATGATTTGCTTGCTGCCGATGCACTGCTGTTTCTGATCTCTTCTTTGCTTTCTTACTGGGCGCTTCGCTCTCGGGGTCTGCGCAGAATGCATCGCCTTGAAAGAATTGCAGATGGGATCTTTATCGTCGCCATGATCGGGATGGTTGTGATCTGTGCATTGATCACATACACGATTTCTATGCCGCCCCGGTAATTGGCCACCTACAGCACGTCTTTAGGCTACCAGTTACAACACCGATGTCGCTTACCGCGGCGGTGTTGGACGCGGCGCTGGCGTCGGACGGGACCTTGGTGTTGGAGTAGGTCGTGTAGATGCTGGGCAAGCTCTGAAGAAGATTGGGTCGTGGTTTGAGAAAGGCCGACCGAAGGGAACGCCATTTCCCGTGAAAGCTCCGTAGAAGCAAGTACCAACCGCCTTCATCTGCATATAGTCTCCGAGCACCCGCTGTCTGGGATCACCGTTGTCGGCAGCAGAAGACAGGAACATCTCCAGCATCTGATCGCTGAAAGTAACACCCTGATCGCTGCTCTGTGCCAGATGGGCCGAGAAGATCGGGAAGCCTGACGAGAAGCCATCGAAAGTGTAGTAGAAAACACCGACTATCCCGTTGCTGGCTACTGCGACCGACGGAATGGCGGCTTCCACTTGACCCGTCACGAAGTTTTCTGGTCCCACAGTCACGCCGCCCCCTCCGTTGTCGAAGATTCGGCGGATGGCGAGGCGGTCGTTGCCGGTGCCCGCATCACGACTGCCGTAAACGTAATAGACATCCCCGTTATTTGGATCCACGGCAGCGTGGTCCGCTCCGCCAAGAAGAGCGTTAACGGTACCGAACTTAGGTTGCGGCTGTGTACTATCCGCGTTCGCCACGATGATCCCAGGCATCCCGTTCAGAATCCACGTGGCTCCGCCATCCGTGGATCGGTTAAGCATGTAGTTGATGTTCTTCGGGTCTCCTCCGCAGTTGCCTACGCACCTCTGAAAGAGACTGTAGACAAAGCCAGTTTGTCGATCGACGGCCAGTCGGTGACCCGGGTTGATACCACCCGTCGAGGTTCCGGATTGGTTGTCAACCGTGAAGTTAGGTGGGTCGACACCGAAGGAAACCGCAACCCGCATATCGGGCCCGCCGCTGAAGTCGTCGTAAGCGGCGTATACGTCGTCTTGGGTTGGAGTCGTTGGGTCCCGGTTTACCAAGAGCCAGGGCTGATCGGCGTCCCCGAAGCTCGATGGGACAAGGTGATTCGTCCTTTGCGTGACACCAGCAATAACCAGCCAGTTCCATGCTGCGGCACTCGCTGGATCCGTGGTTGTGCCGCTAAAGATATCGCTGATAAGAAAGGTGCCAGACATTTGATTGTTCCGTCCATAATCGACGGCCTGATCACAGGGACAACCGGCTGCCGCTACACCGGGCGGTGCAGGGATTGTAAATTGCTTGGTCCAAATATTCCCGCCGTCGGTGGACCGCCACAGGGGCGCATTTGCCCCCCAGCTTTCTGAAAAGGCCGTGATGACAATTTCGTTTATGTTCGCGGGGTTCACCGCTATAGACGTCTCGCCATCGTTAAAGGTATCGGTGTTCGTCAGGTTGGGATCTGTGTTATTCACGACTACATCAACGATAATTGATGAAACCCCGGGTAGCAGAGGAATTGCCCTAACTCCTCGTGGGGCCGAATCCTCGGGAAGCGCCGGCCGAGTGTAGGGCGTGGTGTCCGGCGGTGCGCTTCGGGTTGACTCTTTTGCCTGCTGCTGTGCCTTGTTCTGAGTTTGGGCTGTCGCTGTTGTCACTAAAGGTGAACTTCCCTTTAGTAACAATACCAAACCTGCAATCAATACAGCTAAGCCTACCTGCGTTAATCTTTTCATGATCTTCATCCCCCTTTATCAAACTTCACACTTTCCTCGATTTTGATGATTTCTTGTATAACGGACTCATCTACATCCACGGGAACAGACGCTTCAAGAGAGATCGTGTGCTTTTCATCAGCGATGTAGGTACTGATAGCTAAATAGAATGCAGTTTTATCAATGGATGAACCAGTCGCGTAAGCGAGTTTTCCACGAACCCTCACAGCACGATGTCCATCAATAGCTAGTGTCTGATGCTCTTGCTTCGGTGTATTTTGTCTTGCAACAAGACTGTCTAAAAATCTGTCAGTTACCTCTGCGCTCTCGTTTACTTTGTCCACTATCCGCACGAGTGCCCTATTTCTTGCCGGGACTTGAGGGTCCTCGGAAACATAATTGCGAATTTCGAATTCATTTGCATACTGCAGTCTGGATGTAAACCAATGGTCTGGGTATGAAACTGTATAGCCAAACTTCTCATTTCTATAGACCGGCCCTCTTGCTTCCTGTTGCATACTAATGGCTTCTTCTCCTACGATGAAGGTGGTTAAGATAGGGATGAAGAAGGCTTTCTTAAACATAACGTGAGAATTCAGTTCCGACTGTCACCTTTTCCTTCGGAAAATTTTGCCCGGTGTGGCAAAAATTTTTCGAATCTTGTGCTATTCATATTATGTTAGTCTTAATCATCGGCAACCATTACACGAGGCCGCCGTGCGGGGATCACGTTAGGAACCGTCTTCACAAGGTTTGAGGATGGCTAAAAAATTGCTCAGGCGTCAAGCGGAATTCGTTATCCGCAAGCTGCGCGCCCGTTTGCAAGGCAGGGGCTTTTACGTCAGTCGTCGCGTTAAAGCGGCGGCCCCGCTTTTCCGCTTCAACGCTTTACCACTCTTTGAAAATCCGTAGCCAGTTGTCGCGCAGGATCTTTTCGATCTGCTCGTCGCTGAATCCGTGCTCGATCAACCTGCGGGTGAGATTGCGCGCGTGAGAATGGTTCCTGAGATCGGGAATGAAATGCGGACTGGTGAATTTTGCGGCAAGCTCTTTTTGCCTCGACTCAGGCCACTGGCGATAGATGAATTCAAAGAAATCGAAACCGATCCCGACTCCGTCGATGCCAATCAAATTGGCGATGTATTCAATGTGATCGATGTAACGATCCATCGTGCCTTCTTCTTCTCTCGGGCTCACCAGCAGGGAATTCACACCGATTACACCGCGCCGTTCGCCGATCATTTTGATCTGTGCATCACTGATGTTGCGCTCAATATCGTAATAGCGCCGAACATTCGTGTGCGACACGATGGGTGGCTTTTTTGTAATCGAGAAAATTTCGTCAAACCCCGCTGGATTGATGTGCGCGAGATCAATAATGATGCCGAGCCTCTCGCATTCGCGTACCACGTCGCGCCCAAAGCTAGTTAGACCGTTCGGTGACGAACCGGTTGCCGCAAAGATTCCGCCATGTCCCGCCGCGTTGCTTCGCGCATGGGTGAGTCCCATTGAGCGGACTCCGAGCTCGTGGAAAATGCGCAGAAGGTTTAAGTCTGTTCCGAGTGGCTCTGCTCCCTCCATCGTAATGAGCAGCGCGATTTTGTCTTCTTTGAGTGCTTTCTCGATTTCGTGATAGCTCTTACAGATCGTGAACTGCCGGCACCGCTGCGTCTCAGCATATAGCCGCGCGATTTGATCGAGTGCCACACGCAGGCCCGCGTCTGGCAGATAGCGGTCCTCGATGTAAATCGCGACGCCGACCACGCCGATATTCCCGGCTTCGAGTTCCGGTAAGAATTCGGTTTTAAGCACGTTCTTACGGTCGCGCTTTTCATACAAATCCATCGGCAAATCGAAATGCAGATCGATGACCCCACCGGCTTGTAGCCGTTCGATTCGTTCTTCGATGGATTCTTTTTTAGCAGTCATTGCTTTGGAGCAGAAGAAAACCGCAGATTACGCGGATGTCACGGATAGAAAATAATCAGACAAAGCCTCGACACTTCACGCAGATCGCCCTTCGTACACAATAGAAACCCGCAATGTAGTGAAGCGTTGTAGCCACGGCCCCGTGGGCCGTCACTCACTAACTTCCTCCTTTGCTCTGACGTGGCTGGTTGTAGCTGCGGTCGTGACCGCGGAGCCGGAGTCAGCGATTCCAGCTACATCATCTACTGACTGTTAGCCACCGTTTGCGGCGCAGCCTTACTCGCTTCCATTTGGACCCTGGCTTTCTGGATCTGGGTCGCCTGCTCGTCGAGACGCGCAGTAAGCTGCGCCACGGTTGCTCGGAAATCCTTCTTTAGCTCTGTGATCGTCGCTTCTTGTTCCTGCGCTTTGCGATGCGCTTTGAGGAACTCGTTGAGTAACATCGCGTTCACTGCATCGTAGCGCACCGTGTAGATGTCGCCGTTCTCATCGCGCACCACGAGGTCAGGATTTACTTCAGCTACCTCTTCGGCGATCAAACCGAATTGCGGCGTGTTTGTGGCGTCACTCTTGTAGAGGAACGTTACGCGCTTGAGTGCCAGGATGGCTTCGCTGGCCTTTTCCATCGGTTGTATCTCTTTCTTAAACCGCTTCGATGAGACAATCGTGCCCAGTTGGCCGGAACCATCTATCACTACCGGTACGCCACCGACCACGGTGGCCCCCTAATGCCGTCGATAAAGGTTTTGGTCTGACCCTCGCCGATGCGGATCGTAGCCGACTCGCCGGGGAAACCAAAGGCACCAATATCGATGTTGCTATCGCCTGTGGTAAGACGTGACCCTGCACCCTGGCCCAACGCGATGTTGAAGTTGCCGGTGGTGTTGAGACTGAGCGCACTACGACCGATGGCCGTGTTTCGGCCGCCGATGGTGTTGTTCAAAAGCGCGCTGGCACCGAAGGCCGCGTTGAAGTTGCCGGTAGTGTTGCTAGCGAGGGCACCATTACCGTTGGCCGTGTTGGAATCCCCATTGACGTTGTTAACGAGCGCATTAGCGCCGGTGGCCGTGTTGGCGTTGCCGGTGGTGTTGAAAAAGAGCGCACTCTCACCGATGGCCGTGTTGGGGGCGCCGGTGGTGTTGTTTAAAAGCGCTCCCGCGCCGATTGCCGTATTTTCGTTTGCGGTGTTGAGGAGGAGCGCTCCAGCACCGATGGCCGTGTTGAAACTGCCGCCGGTTAGGGCCCTGAGCGAATAAAGACCAGCTGCCGTATTATATAGGCCGCTAGTAAGACTGAGAAGGGCATCTTGCCCTTCTGCCGTGTTGCCTCCGAGGTAGCCTCCGTCCGGCGGCGGACTAACCGCCTGCACGTTTGGCAAAAGTCCAATGCAGACGAGCGAAAGGATTAGAAGAATTGATTCAGCCGTTTTTTTCATAGCGTGGAGTCTCCAAAGAGTCTGATTAAGTTGTCGAGGACAAAATTTCTCAAGAGCAGATTATTTCCCACCAAACGCACGAAAAGACACGAACCCGAAAGCTTTCGGGGCAGAGATCCCTATCTCTTTTATTAACCCCCGTTTGGGTGTGTTCCGTGGCATCCGCCTTCGTATCCTGGCAAGCTTCGCGTTTCGTCATTCCTTCGTGCTTCGTCATTTGTCATTGACCCAAAGAGATTCCTCCAGACCTTCGCGTAAAGCTAACGGCTCGGCAGGCGACTTCCCTCGGAATGACAGATGGCGGACCGCTACCTGCTTAACTCAAGCATGCGCCGAATGGGGAGCTCTGCGCGTTTACGCAATGGCTCTGACAAAGTGATCTCTGGTTCCATGTTCAAGAGCGCGTCGTACGCTTTCTCGAGGGTGTTCATCTTCATGAACCGGCATTCGCCACAGAAGCAGTTATCTGTCGGACCGGGTACTGAGACGGTGCAACAGACCGGCTTCCGTTACGACAATGATCTCGCGCGCAAGTGATTCTCTGCAAAAAGTCACCATCTTTTCGGTGGAACAAACTTCATCGGCCAACATGCGCACGGCGTATGTGCATTCCGGATGTGCCACGACTGGCGCATTCGGATATTGTTCGCGAATGCGGTTAATGCTGCGCGCCGTGAACTCGACGTGCACGTAACAGTTCCCTTGCCACAAGTCCATTTTGCGCCCCGTCCGTTCCATTACCCACGCGCCAAGATTCTGGTCCGGAACAAAAAGAATGTTTCGATCAGCCGGGGCGGCGCACACGATTTTATCCGCATTGCCGCTGGTGCAGATCACGTCTGACTGTGCTTTCACGCCGGCGCTGCAGTTAATGTAGGCGATGACGTAATAATTCTTGTCCGCGTTCTTCCTCAGAAACTGCGCTAGTTTTTCCGGCGGACATGATTCCGAAAGTGAACAACCAGCGTCGAGATCGGGCAAAATCACGCGCTTGGTTGGATTAATGATCTTGGCTGTTTCGGCCATGAAATGGACGCCGCAAAACAAGATAACGTCGGCGTCTGTTTTCGCCGCTTGATAACTTAAGCCTAACGAATCGCCGACGAAGTCAGCAGCATCCTGTAACTCGGGCACCTGATAGTTATGCGCGAGAATAACAGCGTTCCGTTCGCGCTTGAGCTCCTGCAACTCTTCTGCAAGATCAACACGAGTTCGCCGTGAACTGCCAAAGTTAATGCCGGCGCTTACCATCGGCTAATATGGCGGTTTTTGGGGCGGATTACAAATGAGCCCTATCGTAGGGCGTTTGACTCGTTCGCTCCCGCTCTCTCGCCTACGTGGGCTGCCCGTCCATGTTGCTCGCGCCCTGCGCGCGGCTCCATTCTGTGAACTCCGAAAGCATTCGGAGCTGACGTAGACGCCTTACAGTAGCGCCGCCTTCATTGCGTCGATCGGCGGCTCGCGATCGAACCAGAAGGAAAACGAGAGCGCACCTTGATGCAGCAACATCGATATTCCATTGGCGCTGCGCGCGCCGGCTTGTTCGGCCGCGTGAAGCAGAGCAGTTTTGGATGGTCCATATACGCAATCGAAAACCATGTGATGCGGTGCGAGTAATCGGGCTGGGATCGGGGTTGGATCGCTCGAATTCATCCCCAGGGGAGTCGCGTTAACGATAAGATCCGTGTCTGCTAGTTGCATGCGTATTGCCGATTCCCCCCACGCTATAGCTTCAAGGCGCGCTGCGGGGCCAAGCACACGAGGTTCCATAAAAAATGGCCGCAACCCCTCCCTGATCGCATCCGCTTTTTCCAGTGTGCGATTGACGAGAACGAGACGTTCGCAGTTCTCAAGCGCGCATTGCCACGCAATAGCGCGTCCCGTTCCGCCGCCGGCGCCAATTAACATTACTCGCAGATCGCGCAGATCGACGGAGAATTCCGCGCGAATGGCGCGCAGGAACCCCTCGCCGTCAGTATTCGAGCCAACGAGTTTCTTGTCGCGAAGGCGAATCGTGTTCACCGATCCCACGCGGCTGGCAAATTCATCTGCCTCATCGATCTGCGCGAACCCCGCGATTTTGTGCGGCACGGTCAGGTTCACTCCCTCGAAATCCAAGTTTCGCAAAAAGCGCAGAGCCGATCTCAATTCATTCGGTCGTATATGAAAACGTGCGTATTGCGCGTTAATCTCGCAGGCTCGCAGGGCGGCATTTTGCATCTCCGGAGAGAGCGAATGGGCAACAGGATCACCAAAAATGCCCAGGCGAATAGGGGGATCAATGTCGCGCGCGACATCATGCCATTTCTCAAGATCAGCGACCGTGTAACGTTGGGTGGTTTGCTTTGTCATTCGCGTCGAGACAGTACAACCGCGCGTGTTTTTTTGCGACGACGCAAAAACAACGTAGCACAGCCATCTTGGCTGTGGGGCCGACGGGCATCCTGCCTGTCGGATCAGCGCTGCAGCCGAGACGCCCGCTGGCGTCACAGGCAAGATGCCTGTGCTACATTGACGCCCGATTAAGATGACGACTACGACCGATCACCCTTCGGATTTTATTCGCGATATCGTCGCGGACGACCTTCGTGCGGGCAAATACAAACAAATCTGCACCCGTTTTCCGCCCGAGCCGAACGGCTACCTTCATATCGGCCACGCAAAGTCGATTTGCCTCAACTTCGGAATCACGCGCGAGTTTGGCGGCATTTGCAACATCCGGATGGACGATACCAACCCGATCAAGGAGGAAGCGGAATATGTCGAGTCAATCATGACTGACGTGCGCTGGCTGATCGATGGTTGGGCGGACAAGCATGTCGGTGGCGCCCCGTTTTACGCATCGGATTATTTCGACCGTTTCTACGAACACGCGGTCGACCTTATCCGCAAAGGCAAAGCTTATGTCTGCGATATGACTTCCGAGGAAACGGACGCATATCGCCGCCTGGGGAAGGCGAGTAACTTCCGCGATCGCTCGATCGAGGAAAACCTCGATCTGTTTGCACGAATGAAAGCGGGAGAATTTCCCGACGGAGCGCGCACGTTGCGTGCGAAGATTGACGTAAACGCCGCGAACGTCTGGCTGCGCGACCCGGTGCTCTATCGCATCCGGCACGCCTCACATCATCGTACCGGGGACAAATGGTGCATTTATCCGATGTACGACTGGGCGCACACGCTCAGCGATTATGTCGAAGGGATCACGCATTCGGTGTGCACACTGGAATTCGAAGTGCACCGCCCGCTTTACGACTGGATTCTTAGTGCGCTCGAATTGCCGGAGCCGCGCCCGCATCAATATGAGTTTGCGCGGCTCAATCTCACTTACTCGGTCATGAGCAAACGGAAACTGATCCAGCTCGTGAACGAAAAACTTGTCAATGGCTGGGACGATCCGCGGATGCTTACTATTTCCGGATTGCGTCGGCGCGGCGTGACGGCGAGCGCCTTGCGCGCGTTCGCCTATAATGTTGGCATCACGAAATATCCGAGCATGACGGATATGGCTGTGCTCGAACATACGATGCGTGACGAATTTAATCGTAACGCCGCCCGCCGGCTCGCCGTGCTGCGACCGATCAAGATTGTGCTGACGAATTATCCAGAGGGAAAAATTGAAGAACTCGATGCAATCAACAATCCCGAGGATCCCAAGGCCGGAACGCGCAAGATTCCGCTCAGTCGCGAGCTTTACATCGAGAGCGACGATTTCATGGAAACGCCTCCGCCAAAATATTTTCGACTCCGACCCGGTGGGGAAGTGCGGCTTAAATACGCTTACATCATCAAGTGCGATGAAGTCGTGAAAGATGGAGCCGGTAAGGTGGTTGCGCTCCGATGCACTGTCGATCTCGACAGTAAATCAGGCGGACCGACTGCGGGTCGCAAGGTGAAAGGAACGATACATTGGGTAAGCGCAGCACAGGCAATCGATGCAGAGGTTCGATTGTATGACCGCCTGTTCAGCGTTCCGGAACCCGACGCCAGCGGCGATTTCAAATCATTTATTAACCCAAATTCGTTGGAAGTCGTGACTGCGAAATGTGAGCCAGCCCTTGCGACCGCGCATCCCGAAGAACGCTATCAATTTGAGCGACTTGGCTATTTTGCTCTTGATCTGGATTCGACTCGTGAAAAACAGGTGTGGAATCGCACGATCACGCTAAGGGATACGTGGGCGAAAGCCAGGCAAACGTAGCCGCCCAAGATTTGAACAAGAAAAACACCGGTCTTTTTATCTCAGGTTTTCTGCTGGTAGTTTTGGGTTTAGTTACACTGTGGCGCGGTCATGCAAGCTGGTATGGCGCTGGATACATCTCTGGAACGCAGGCAAAGGCCTACGCGTTTGCCTCCCTGGCCTTTGCGTTAGCATTTTTCTTTCTCGCCTTCCGTCGCAGGCGATAGCGTTCACGCGAGAACATCGCGGGCGACCCACCCTTGTGTGTCATCCTGAGTCGTGCAGACGACGAAGGACCTCACGCTGGGTGATGGATCACGCAAGGAATCGAGTGTGATCTCGCAAGCGTGTGAGAGGTCCCTCGCTTCGCTCGGGATGACGTCTCGTTAGAACATCGCTAGCGCGCGGTCGATGCGTGCAATGACGTTTTCTTTTCCGAGAACTTCGAGCAAATGATAAAGACTCGGTCCCACGTTGCTGCCAGTCACAGCGAGTCGAGTGGGATGAACAATACCGCCGACTTTTACGCCTAGCTTTGCGGCTGTGCTTTTCAATGTCGCTTCAATTGTAGCAGCATCGAATTTCTCGAGCGCGCTTAGCGCTTCGCGAACCGCTGTCAGTCTTGGTTTGTTCTCAGCGGTGAAATGCTTGGCAACGCCCTCTTGATTGTAATCGAAATCCTCTGTGAAATAGAATCCGCAATAGGCCGGTAATTCATCAAAGGTATTGATTTTGCCTTTGCACGTTTCCAGTGCAGCGCGCACGTATTTCTCTGGAAAATTCTCAAGCTTCACCCCGCTCGACCTCAGCTTCGCGACGGCCAGATCATAAAACTCGGAGTCGTTCAATTCGCGTGTGTATTCGCCATTCAACCAATGGAGTTTGTCGGGATCGAACGTGGCGGAGCTGCGCCCGATGTTTTTCAGATCAAAAATCAGGATAACCTTGTCGATATCGATTTTCTCGCGATTATCTTTTGGCGACCAGCCGAGCAGACAAAGATAGTTTCGCACCGCGGCCGGAAGAAAACCGCGCCTAATGTAGTAATCCACGCGCGCCCCTTCGTCGCGTTTGCTCATCTTCGATCCGTCGCGGTTTAGGATAAGAGGAATGTGCGCGTAATGCGGCGGCGTCGCGCCGAGCGCGCGAAAAATCTCGATGTGCTTGGGGGTGTTCGAGAGGTGATCTTCGCCGCGGATCACGTGGGAGATTTTCATCTCCAGGTCGTCAATGACATTCACGAAATGAAAAATCCACGAGCCATCCGGACGTCTAATTGTCATGTCGGGGTGCGTCGCCGGATTCGTGAGATCAAAATCGATTTTACCGCACACGATGTCATCGACGATGACGTGCTCGCGTGGCGAACGGAATCGCAAGGCGCCCTGATCCTCGAAAATGTGACCGGCATCCTGAAGCTTCTTCAGATAGCGCTCGTAAAGTTCCGTCCGCTCACTTTGCAAATAAGGTCCGTAATCGCCGCCCGCATGGGGCCCCTCGTCCCAGTTCAGGCCCAACCACTGTAGTCCGCTGTAGATCGCGGCCATGGCTTCCTCGGTGTTTCGCTTGATATCAGTGTCTTCGATTCGCAAAACGAATTTCCCGCCGTGATGCCGCGCAAACAGCCAGTTGAAAAGCCCCGTGCGCGCCCCACCGATGTGCAGATAACCGGTAGGCGATGGGGCAAAACGAACGCGGATGTCAGACATTGGAGTGATCCAGTAATGGTAGGGACGGACCGCCGGGCCGTCCATTCGCTTCGGCGCGCCCAGCGGTCGCGCCCTACCAATAGTCAGATTACGTCACTCTCCACTACTCTATAAAAATGTTTCCTGCGCGGCGACAGGCATGGCGGTCTTGCGGGAGATTCACTTTGGCGGTGGCGGCGTCGCGATCGGCAAGAGAGCGCACGCTCTCGATCACGTCGAAGCCAATCTCGGAAATTTTTTGCGCTCGTAGCCATTTCAGAATTGCACGCCGTTGAAGCGCGACTGGCAGCGCCCGAAGCCGCGCGACCGAGAACTGGGCATCGGTCGAATCCGGAAGCTGCTTTTCGATCCAATGTTCTTCTTCGCCGGCGATCGCAGCAGCCCGCCAAATGGCGGGACGAATGTTTCGGCCGACAATTTTCTCCAAGTACGGGATGATGCGATGCCGAATGCGGTTGCGGAGCGGATCAAGATTCTTGTTCGATGCGTCCTCGCGAAATTTGATCCGATGTTCGCGCACATAAATGTCGATCTCTTTGCGCCAGACACTGAGAAACGGCCGCACAATGGCAAGATCGATATCGTCGATCCGGCGCGATGAAATCTCCCGCATTCCGCTCAAGCCTGCAGTCCCCGCGCCGCGAACGAGATTGATCAAAAACGTTTCGATGAGGTCGTCGGCGTGATGCCCAAGAAAGATCGTTTTGCATTTTCGGTGTCGGGCAGTTTCAGCGAAAAATTTGTAGCGGGCTTCGCGCGCTGCGGTTTCGATCGAGATCTTCTTTTTCGCCGCGAGGGCGCGGACATTCGCGGTGCCAAGCTCGAAATCAATGCGCGCATCGACCTTTGTAGGGCGACCGCTACGCTTGCCCGCTCTCCCACCTGGCAGGCGGAGCGCCTGCCCTACAGTTTTGCGATCGTAGCTCGCGGCGAGCTTTTCGACAAAGCGCGCATCGGCATCGCTCATTCGGCCTCGCAATTGATGGTCTAAATGACAGACGATCAGTTTGTCGTAACCGAGATTGACCAGCCAGTGCAGTAGCACGACGGAATCGCGCCCACCGGAAACGCCAACGAGGTAACGCGCTTCCGGAGGAAAATTGCGGCTTAGTCGAGGGCTGATGCTGAATGGCTTCATGAGCGCCTTACTGTCATTCTGATCCCGCAGTCGCGGGAGAAGAATCTCTGATTATCTGTTCCAGCAGAGCGCCTATTAGCAATCAGAGATCTTCGGCTCAACATGACAATTCTTTGAATCCAATTCATGGCGCCGCTGCATCCAACATTCAAAGCAATCATGAACGATCAACAAAGTTTAGACAAAAGCGGAAACGGCTGGCGTCTTTAAAAGAAAGGATTCAACGATATGAATAATCACACCACCTACGCACTGCTGGTTCAGTCACAGGAGAAGGGTCGAGCCATCATGGAAACGGCGGTTTATATCACGTGTATTTTGAGCGTGGTCGTCGCCATCTTTCAATTTGCCGGACAACCGACGCCGGATCCATTCGCCGGCTTCGATTCACGAGCGCAACCCACGCCGGTTGTGTCGCATCCTGTGGAGACAGTGTTGGATACGAAATCTTGAAATTAACCGCGGCGACATGCTTTGCACGGGCGTCGCCGCGATCGCTTGCCACTACGACACGCGCAATCGCGGGGTGATTGGGCTTCACCAAAATCTCGGGGACCGAAACTCGCCCGAAAGCAGGAGAAAATGTAAGGGATTGCGAAGTAGGATTTGACAATGAATGAACGTTCATTCATCTTCCCGGCCTATGTCCCAACCCCAGATAGATTCTTCCAACGCCGATCGGCGTTCCCAGATCCTTGAAGCCGCGTTGGTCTGCTTCGCCAAGCGCGGGTTTCACCAAACCAGCATGCACGATATCAGCGGCGAGGCAGGGATCAGCGTCGGGCTGATCTATCGCTACTTCGAAAACAAGGAAGCTGTCATTTCCGCAATGGCCGACCGGCATAAGGAGGAAATTCAGCAGATGCTTGAACGCGCGCGCCAGGCGCCGAGCCTTCTCGAATCATTGGAAATCTTGTTCACCGCACATTGCTGCGAAAATGAGCCGCGACTGATCTCGGCGTTTGTCGTGGATCTTTACGCTGAAGCTTCGCGAAATCCGCACGTGGCCGATTTAACGCGCGATGTTTTGGAAACCGCGATGGCTGGAGTGAGAGATCTAATTGCGCGCGCTCCGGAAGGGCAAAATACAGGGAACAATCTAACGCCGGATGATCTGGCGGAACTAATTTTTGCCGTCGCACGCGGGATGTTGATGCTGGATGTCTTGCGACCGCACGAAATGACCGCGGCAGAGCGGCGCACGCGGCAACTGGAAGTAACACGCAGACTTTGGCGTTTGCTATTCAAACCGGAGGGAGAACTCGCTTATGCATGACGTGGCGAAAGGTATTTCCACTGTTCCAGTTCAATCGAATGCAAGACCGCGACGTCGCGGGCGGGCGGTTGGCATTGCGCTAGGTCTGCTGGCCGCCATCTTGGTTTTCGCTTTTGGCATCAAATTTCTGCAAATCCGCAAGATGATGTCAACGCCGATGGTGATGCCGCCGACGACAGTGTCGAGCGTAACGGTGAAAGAAGAAGATTGGGCGCCGACATTGTCGGCTGTCGGTTCGATCTCGGCGGTACAGGGCGCAGTCGTTTCCGCCGAGCTCGGCGGCGTCGTCGGCCAAATCGCGTTCGAAAACGGCGGTACTGCGAAGAAGGGCGATTTGTTGGTCCAACTCGACGCGTCGGCCGAACAGGCGCTTTTGCGCTCGGCAGAAGCTGAAGCCGAGCTGGCCCGGCAGGACTTGGAACGAACTCGCGGCCTCGCGTCGCAAAAGGTGCTTTCAAAGGCTGAACTCGACGCTGCGGAATCGAAATTCAACAGGCTCAATGCTGTTGCCGATCAAATGCGCTCTAATATTCGGAAGAAGACGATTATCGCGCCATTTGATGGCCAGCTCGGGATTCGCCAGGTCAACGTCGGGCAAATGATCAACTCGGGCCAACAAGTGGTACCGCTCACATCACTCGACTCACTCTTCGCCGATTTCGCCTTGCCCCAACAATATCTTGGTCAATTAACGCCGGGCTTGGAGGTGCACGTGACCACGGACGCTCTTCCCGGACGGGTGTTCAACGGAAAGTTAACCGCAATTAATTCAATGGTCGATTCGAGCACGCGCAACATCACGCTGCAGGCGACGCTGGAGAATCCCGATCACGTGCTGCGACCGGGAATGTTCGCGAAGGCGGAAGTCACGTTGCCCGAAAAACACAAGGCGCTTGTCGTTCCGGGATCCGCAATTTCCTACGCGCCGTTCGGCGATTCGGTTTTTGTGATTGAGAAAAAGAAAGACGAAAAGACCGGCAAAGAATCGCAAGCAATTCGACAGCAATTTGTGCGTGTCGGTGAAGCGCGCGGCGATCTTGTCGCGATTACGCAAGGATTGAAGGCCGGCGAAACTATTGTGAGCACGGGAGTTTTCAAACTGCGAAATGGAATGCCGGTGACGATCAACAACGATCTGGCGCCGAACCCGCAGGTAAATCCGAACCCAATCGATTCGTAGCGATCGAAGAGCGATATGAAATCCTTCACTGACCTTTTTATCAAGCGCCCGGTGCTGGCGCTGGTGGTCAGCTTTGTGATCCTGATTGCCGGTTTGCAGGCGATGCGGACGATCAACGTGCGCCAGTATCCGCGCAGCGATATCGCGGCGATCACGATCACCACAGTTTATGTCGGCGCAGATGCGGAACTCGTTCGGGGTTTTATCACAACGCCTCTCGAGCGCGCGATCGCGGCGGCCGATGGAATCGATTATATCCAGTCGCAGAGCAAACAGGGGCAATCAGTCATCACTGTGCGCCTGAAACTGAACTACGACGCGAACAAAGCATTGTCCGATATCAGCTCGAAAGTTGATGCGATCCGCCGCGATTTACCTCCCGAATCTGAAATCCCTGTACTGGAAATTCAGTCTGCCGATTCCCAGCAAGCTTCGTGTTATTTAAGTTTCACTTCGGACATTCTGCAGCCTAACGAAGTAACCGATTATCTCGTGCGACTGGTGCAGCCGCGTCTCACTGCAGTCGGCGGCGTGCAGAAAGCCGACATTCTCGGCGGCCGCACGTTCGCGATGCGCATCTGGATGAAACCGGACCGGATGGCTGCGCTAAACATCAGCCCAGCCCAGGTGCGCAACATGCTCGCGCGAAATAATTTTCTCTCGGCCGTCGGCAACACGAAAGGTTCGCTGCTTCAGGTCAACCTGACCGCGAACACCGACCTGCACACAGTGGATGATTTCAAAAAACTGGTCATTCGCCAGGAGAAAGGAAATCTCGTCAGATTGAGCGACATCGCGGACGTCGAGCTCGGCGCGGAAGATTACAACACTGAGGTGCGGTTCTCGGGACAGAAAGCAGTCTTCATGGGGATTTACGTTCTGCCGAATGCGAATGCGGTGGACGTGATCAAACGCGTTCGCGCGGAGATGGAGCAAATCCAAAGGGAATTGCCGGCCGGAATGAAAGGCGAAATTGCCTACGACGCTACGGCTTACATCAACGACGCCATCCACGAAGTCGTAAAGACGTTGATTGACACATTGCTCATCGTGATGGTCGTAATCTTTTTGTTCCTCGGCTCGGTCCGCTCGGTGGTGGTGCCGGTTGTCGCGATTCCAATTTCGCTGATCGGCGCGCTATTTCTCATGCAGGTGTTTGGGTTCAGTCTCAACTTGCTGACACTGCTGGCGATTGTGCTTTCCGTCGGATTGGTGGTTGATGACGCAATCGTCGTTGTCGAAAACGTCGAGCGACATCTGCGTGATGGCATGTCGCGCATGAACGCCGCCCTCGTCGGCGCGCGCGAATTGATCGGGCCAATCATTGCAATGACAATCACGTTGGCGGCGGTTTATACGCCGATCGCACTGCAGGGTGGATTGACCGGTGCGCTTTTTCGCGAATTCGCGCTGACTTTGGCCGGCGCGGTTTTTATTTCCGGCGTCGTCGCGTTGACGCTTTCGCCGATGATGTCGGCACATCTTTTGCGCGCCGGTCATACCGATAAGGGATTCAGTGGGGTCGTTAATCGAACGTTCGATCGCTTCCGGGATTGGTACGGAAGTCATCTCGATCGCACGCTGAATGCGCGGCCGGCCGTCTACATTTTTTGGGCGGGCGTTTCACTCCTCGCGCTCTTGATGTTCGCGGTGATTCCTAAACTTGGAACGAAGGAATTGGCGCCGAAAGAGGATCAGGGAGTGATCTTCGGAATCATCACCGCTCCGGCAAACGCGACCATCGACGACACGATCCGTTACGCGGATGCTGCCGGGAAGGTCTTTCAGAACATCCCGGACACGCGGTTCACCTTTCAACTTACCTTTCCGGATAACGGCTTCGGCGGGATGGTTTTGAAGCCGTGGGGCGTTCGCAAAACTCCGACCAAGGCCTACCTGCCGCAAATCCAGGCAAAACTGGGCGCGATTCCCGGTATCCAAATGTTCCCGATCATGCCGTCGGCGCTCCCGGGCGCGGATAATTTTCCGGTCAGCTTCGTGATCACCTCGACCGCCGACCAGGAACGCATCCTCGAATTCGCGAAACAGATTTTCGCGAAAGCGATGCAAGCGCACATATTTCAATTCGGCGACATCGATACGAAAATCGACCAGCCCCAATCGGCGATTATTTTCGATCACGATAAAGTCGCGGCGCTCGGTCTCGACATGCAGCAAGTAGGCGCCGATATCTCGGCCAGTATCGGCGGCAATTATGTCAATCGGTTCAACATCGAAGGGCGCAGTTACAAGGTGATTCCGCAAATCAAACGCGTCGATCGATTGAATCCTGAGCAGTTAAAAAATATTTACGTCAGCGGACCGAACAACCAGCTCATCCCGCTGAGCACGGTCGCTTCCATCAACCACAAAACCGTCGCGCGGTCGCTCAATCGGATGCAACAGCTAAACGCGGTCACCATCAGCGGGGTTCCGGCCGTTTCGCTCGATGCTGCTCTGAAGTTTCTGCAGGATGAGGCAAACAAGATTCTGCCAAAAGGTTACGTGCTCGATTACACGGGCGAGTCGCGCCAGCTGCAGACCGAAGGCAGCAAGTTTTTGGGCGTGTTTTTGCTTTCGCTGGTGCTGATCTTTCTCGTCCTGGCGGCGCAGTTCAACAGCTTCCGCGATCCGTTCATTATTCTGTTGGGATCAGTCCCGCTCGCCATGTTCGGTGCGGGTCTCTTCATGTTCTTGAAAATGCCGTTCGGGCAGTTCTTTACCGATCGTTGGACGACGTCCTTCAACATCTACTCGCAGGTCGGTCTCGTGACGCTGGTCGGTCTCGTTTCGAAGAACGGAATTCTGATTGTCCAGTTCGCGAACGAATTGCAACGGCAGGGTGTGACAAAACTTGCGGCGATCGCGCAAGCCGCGCGCATTCGTTTGCGTCCGATCATGATGACGAGCGTTGCAACTGTCGCAGGTCACTTTCCGCTCACGCTCGTAACCGGCGCCGGTGCTGCGGCACGAAATTCGATCGGTCTTGTCCTTGTTGGCGGAATGACTATCGGAACGATTTTCACGCTGTTCATTGTGCCATCGCTCTACATGCTCATCGCGAAAGAGCATCACGAAAAATCTCTCATGGACGCAGGCTGGGAAGGTGAACGCGAAGAGACAGATCTTGCGCCGGAAATGGAACCTGCGCTCGCGTCGGATGGGGACGGCAACGGCTGGAAACAGGCGTGACTTAACGTTTGTGGGGCGCTTGTGCGCTGAGGAGAAAATAAAAGCCTCGATGGGAAACCCATCGAGGCTTTTGATTTTTCTCTCTCCTGCGCTTTTTGCTTTAGCGCATCTTATCGGTTGATTGGCCCAGTTTTCCCGAATTCGGCAAACTCAGTAGAGTTGCTTATTTTCGTGACAACCCAGGGCTCTGGTCCCAGCGTAGCTGACGGCTGTTCTATGATGCCTCGGCCGATTGGCGTCGGCCCAAAGGCGATCGAGTGACCAGCCTTTGCCACAGTAATGAAGTTTTGCCCCCTGTTTTGGCACAGGAAAAACCCTTCTTCACCCTGAAGCAAGCTTGCCAAGTCCAGGCCGCTTACCGGCACATTGATTTGCAGTTTCATTTGCTGTGTTCCCCTTTCTGTTTGCTAGTTTCGCTCTCTGTTTAAGCTTTCACGTTCGCGTGCCGCTCGGTGGTCGCAAGGTAACTTAAGTTGCCTTTTAAATTCACCTCTGGCACTGCACGCCTGCCAACATCGCGTTAGTCAGAAAATCAAAAGCCCCGGTGGTTTTCCCACCGAAGCTTCCGATTGTTTTCTTCGCGTTTTGCTGTCTTGCTTTAGCGCATCTCTCTACCGGACATCGTCCCATGGAATTCAGCAAACTCAGTCGAGTTGCTTATCTTCGTGACGACCCAAGGTTCCGGGCCAAGCGTAGCTGACGGCTGTTCTATGATCCCTCGGCCGATTGGGGTCGGCCCAAAGGCAATCGAGTGACCAGCCTTTGCCACAGCAATGAAGTTTTGGCCCCTGTTTTGGCAGAGGAAAAACCCTTCTTCACCCTGGAGCAAGTTTGCCAAGTCCAGGCCGCTGACCGGCACATTGATTTGGAGTTTCATCGTTTGCCTTTTCTCCTTTCTTTTTTAGCGTTGACCTACAATTTCGCGCATCGGTTGATGATCGCCAGGTAACTTAGGTTGCCTTTTTGATTTCCCGATTATTGAGCGTTCCGGAATGAGCGCAGCCTTCGCCTGGGTAAAGAATGCGGGCTGCGCGAGCATGAGGCGCAGGGACAGGCTAATGAGGCGAACCTCCAGGGTTGACATGAAACGCGAGGCGGTGATCGATCCGTCGCTGGAAAAGACTTTGCTCAGCCTCCACGCAGCCATGAACCTCGGTTCGTTCTGGAAAGCCATTCAGCAATTGCTCTCCGTCGCGATCCCAAATCGCTTGATCGGTCTCATGCTTCAGCCCAATCCAATTTTGCCAATGATCGCGAGATGGACATCACCCATGCGTGATGGGTTTTTCGCCGCTGATCCGCTCAAGAGTTACATCGCTGCGCGACCCCGTCATCGATTTGTGCGGATTACCGACCTCTTTTCAAATCGAAACAGCCTGATAAAATCGGCCTTCTATCGCCGTTACATGGCGCCTCAAAAATGCGCGCACGGGGTCTGCCTCTTTTTTTGGAAAGACCAGAGACTCATTTGTATGATTACAATCATGCGCACGGCGAAGCAGGGCAATCTGTCTCCTGCGGAGATGAAGTTGCTCCAGCAGCTTTACCCGCAGTTCTTGACCGCGCTTTGTCGGCTCAGGTCGCTCGAGCGCGAGCACTCGTTGCGAATGGATCTTGAAGAATTCCTGAGTCGGCTGCCACTGCCGACGATTCTCTTGCGGTGGAACTTGAAGCCGATTTATCAAAACCGGGCCGCGCGCGACTTCTGCGCGGTATGGGAAAAAGGACCCGAGGAGGCGCAACTGACGAAAGCGGCCTCCCCGATTCCTTCCGAGATTTTGGATCGATGCCGTTTGCTCAAACAACAATGGGCGGCGGCACAACGCCCCGTTGCGCCGGAAACAGGCTTTAAAGAAGAACGAGTGCGTCATCCGCGATCGCCGCATTTGCGAGCAACACTCCATTTGAGACAACTCAGCTCAGTCGGCGTGGCGCAGCCGCATTTTCTTATCGAGTGCGAAGACTTGCGCCGTCAGACTGCTCCGCGTGGCGGTCCGGCGAGCTCCCGTTTGCCGCATCTTGTCCGACTCACCAGGCGCGAACAGGAAGTTGCGCGACTTGTCTGCGAGGGGCGGACGAATCAGGAAATCGCCGATGACGCCTGCCTAAGTTTGCCGATGGTGAAAAAGCACCTCCACGCCATCTTTCGCAAGCTCGAAGTCACCAGCCGTAGCCGCCTTATTGCGCTGATGCGATGAAGCATCGTGCGCAATTTACTCGACTCGGCTCTTGCGTTAAGATCGGCATCTAACATCCGATCTCTAAAGTGTTCCCGTAGTTCAACGGATAGAACGGAGGTTTCCTAATGGCAAAACCGCGTTTTTGCTGGAATCCGCTGAGTTCGTCAGCAGTTAGCAAACAGCTCTGATTATAGACTTTAAATAATTGTCACGTTCCTCACAAGTAATCAGCAATCTGCCCATTTTTAGGCATCCGGGTGACACAAAGGGTGACACAAAATCCAGCACGATTTTGGTTAGCACTTAGCCTATGAACCCGGATGTCACGGACCTCCGGGTTCAACTCGGCGCCGAGAATTGCTGACCTCCACATGGCGTTATTTGTCCGCTGATTTCGGCGATTCCGAAGCGGCGAGTTTCTGGAAGCGCGGATCATTCCGCAGCGGATCGAACATTGGGTCGAGCCGGAGTAGCGCAAGAGTGAGCGGCACGTTTGCGGCATTAAGTGGGCTTTCGTACGGTGTCGAGAGCAGTTTCTGCAAAGCGTCCACTGCACGCTCGGGCTCGCCCATTTTCGCGGATACGCGGGCAAGGATCTCGATTGAACCAGGGCCATCCATCGGGTCTTTCTCGATCGGATTCACGGCTATCGCCTTCTCGACGAAAGCGAATGCGGCGGTTTTATCTCCAAGACCCATATTGACCAGCGCGAGATCGCCAATAAGAACCCAATTCTCCGGTTGTTGCCTGAGGAAAGGTTCCAGTTCGCTGCGCGCTTGTTTCCAACTTTCCTGGGCGGCAGCATGGTCACCGGCAACTTCCTGCGCCCAGCCTAACCAAAAGCGCAGTTCGCCATTGAGGTAACCCAACGCCGGGTCAGGCTTGGCCAGTATCTCCTTTAGCCGAGCGATGATTGGTGCAGGGCGGCGTTCCAGGATCGCCTGGTCAACCTGTGTTTCCAACGCCAGTGTCTGGTCGGCGTTCGGATGCAGGGGAGCGAGGAGAGCCGCAGCACGTGGCAGATCGCCTTCGGCTTGGAAGGTAGCTGCCTTATAGACGAGCGTGTCGATGTCGTCAGGTGTGATATTGAGAACCTCATCAAGCTTTCGCAGCGCTTCGGGGAAACGACGCAGGCTTTGGTAGGAAAGCGCGTGCTGGATGAGTAGGAAGGCGTTGCGTGGGTCGAGCCGCTCGGCTTCGTTGAAGTACGACTCGCTCCGTTCCCACTGGCCTCGCCTCCGCTCGAGATAAGCCATGTATTCAGGAATCCGGCTGCTATTTGGCAGAAGCGGTCGGGCTTGCTCAAAGTAGCGCATCGCCATGTCGTAATCCTTTAGGCAGGAGTAGTGATAATACCCCTTGGCCAAGATGGCCTCGCCAAGATTAGGCTGAAGAGTGAGCGCGGTTTGGGCTGCCTGTCGTGCCTCTTCACGGAGAGCGACCGTTGGTTGAAGATTCTGTGTTAGATAGCCGAGCGCATCCACGTACGAGAGAAGCGCCCAGGCAAGGGCGAACTTTGGGTCAAGGCGCACCGCTTCCTTGAGATATTTCTGCGCACCAAGGGCGTTAACAGGGTCGTTGGCACCAGCTTTCAGCGTATAAGCCACGCCGCGAAGGTAGGCATCGTATGCCTCAGGATTGTCCGTCGGTTTAGCGGCGATGACTTGCTCTTCCCGATCGGTTAGGTGCGCTCGCAACTGCTCGGCGATGGCTTTGGCCACCTCGCTCTCAACGGAAAAGATGTCGGTCAGTTTGCGATCAAGGGTATCAGCCCAAAGATGCGAATCGGTAGCTGCTTTGATTAACTGCACGTTCACACGCACGGCGTCGCCGCTCCTCTGCACGCTTCCTTCCAGAATATGGGCAACGCCAAGTTGCTTTGCGATCTCAGGCAGGTTGTCCGGCGCGCTCTTGTAATGCTGCGTCGAGGTACGCGAGATCACCTTCAAATCTGCGATCTTCGATAAGCGTGTCAGAATCTCATCCTGGATGCCTTCGGCAAAATAGGCGTTGGCTTTGTCTTCGCTCCGGTTTTCAAACGGCAGCACCGCGATGCTCTTCTCCGGAACCGCTGATCCGGGTGCGCTCGGCGGTTTTTTGTAACGCAAGAGAAGAAAACTGATCGCAGCGACCGTAGCGAATAGGGCCAGTGTTCCTAACGACAACCGTCGAAGAGCGGTCCGTTTTTTTCGTGCAGCAGCAGCGACACGCGCCGCCTTCAGCTTTTCCGGCACTCCCGGGTTCCCAAGCTCCGCGGTGTACAGATTCACCACGGAGACGCGAACGCCATGCTTTACTTCACACTCGCCAAGTTCATGCAGGTGCGGCTGCCAGTGAGGGTATTCCTCGAGATCTTCAGCGACATGCTTCGACAGCAAGATGTGTCCGGCATCGCCGCAGTCCATGACCCGCTGTGCGATATTGATGCCAGCGCCAGCCACGTTCGCTTTTCCGGTTGCGTCGATGACGCCGCTAACAGGTCCACTGTGTATGCCCATTCGGAGCTGAAGTTCGGGATGCTTCTTGAGAGCGCGGCTGATTTCCAGCGCGCATTCGGCTGGCGTTTCCGGATTATCATAAAAAACCAGCGTGATGCCGTCGCCTGTCGGGATTGTGATCAAGCGCCCTGCCGCTTCCGCAGCTTGGTACTCATCCGTACCCCGGACAATCTCGTTTAACCGCTCGACTAACGCTCGTTGCTGATTGATAGGCAGCTTGGAGTACCCGACGATGTCTGTGAACAACACATGCGCGATTTCCAGCTGAATTTCCTTTTTAACCTCGGCAGCCATACGGCTTCACATGGAACGCCCGTTGCAAGGATGCTCTCAATTAGGCTACCGAGAGTCGAGCGCAAAGCTGCCCTTCAAGATTGGCCTCGCACCGCAACGGTGTCTTGCCCATCTCCATTCAATCCGTTTATTCTTTCCAAATCATTGTTCCCGTAGTTCAACGGATAGAACGGCGGTTTCCTAATGGCAAAGTGGCGTTTTTGCTCGACTTCGCTGATGTCCTCAGCAGTCAGCAAATGACTGCCTTCAAACGTGTTGAATGATTCTTACGATCATCACACGTGATCAGGAATATGCCCATTTTTACCCCGCCGGGTGACACAAAGGGGGACACAAAAAACCATCGGTCAGACCTCGCTAAAAACTTAAGGCGCCATCTTCATCGCCGCTCTGTTTCTTCGCGCGAGTTGCATACACCCCCAAGCCAGCACCATAAAGCTTCGCAACCCGATAGCACGATTTCTTATGGTCGAACTGGATGAACACCAATTGCCTGCAAGGTTGAAATCGCTTTGTCGGCATCCGCTCCGAAGACCTGCGCCAGCTCTTCTTTCCCATACCTCTCCTTGTTTCGCTCGAGCTTCCTAATCCAGTGCATCAAATGCGAGAACTCCGTTTGGAGTACAGTTTCCTTTCGATTTTTCGACAGGTCCCTGTGCGCTTCCTGTATTGAGGCGATGGTCATGAATTCTTCCCTGTCAGGGTGCTTCTGCAACCAAAGGGACTGGATGTGCAACGCTTTCTTGAGTAGGTCTATCAAATCGCGTGGAGTAACTACACCACGACCATCTGCAAGGAGAGAGAATATCCAATCAAATGCCTGTTGTCTGACGTACTTGAACGCGAACAGCTGTTGAAAATTCCCGCGCGCGTAATCCACGTCATTCACTCTCTTCGGATCAAGCCCGTACTTCTCCTTCAGCCAGGGATTAGATGCCAATCTTTTCATAATCATTACGCATAACGAATCCGAGGTCCACTTCAGATTCGGTGCAGACCGAGCCGTGATGTGCGACATCGCGGCAAGAGGCTCCTCTGTATCAGAGCTAATCGCCTCAAGGATATCGTCGCGCAGAAAGATTTTAAGCCGTACGTGGTTAGACGTGAAGGCGTAAAGCACCTGCAGCAAAGCTCGCAACGCCCTAGCTTCTTCAGCATAGCGCCGCTTAAAGACCACGTCGAGATGATCGAGGATCACCCAAATATTGTAACCACTTGATTTCGACAGCGCGGCAAGTGCATCTATGCATGGCACCGTATCCATCTTCGACAGATCGGGTACGACGATCTCCTCGTAGCCTTTACTTATTTTTTCGCGGATATGCACCCCGAAAATCACCTGGCTCTTTTCAGTGTCCCAGGCAGCTTGCACGCCTTCGATAGCCGCGATGGTGAAAGCACAAATCAGCTTCAGCAGCTTCGTTGGAGATGCGATGCGTCCGACATCGAGCAGCCCGAGATTTTTGTACAGCTTTTGAAAATCTCTTAACTCAGCCTCATGAGGCGCGAATATCTGCGCTCCGGATCAGGTAAAGAGAGACACACCTTTGATGCCGCCCACATTAACCGGGATGATTGAATTCAACGGCAATCACGAAGAAAACGGCGCGAAATATGGTTTCTATCCAGTTCGCATGACGCGCATACATGCAGATGGGACCCCTGGAAGCGTGGTTGGCCCTCGGGCGCCTCCTTGAGCATGGCCAAGAATATGAACTTCCAGGCAACATCGCTTATCAGCTCGTTTCGGACAAAAGCGCCGTCTTTCTGTTTGAAGGGAAGACGAAAGAGGACATCAAATTCATGGAGGAAGCCAAGCGCTGCGGATTCGAGGTGAACACCCCGGCGCCTAAACCGGCGCCAGTCGATGATCGCCCTTGGCTCAAGCGGAAAAGTTCCTGGATGTGTCCCGTGCTAAACGAAACACCACCGCCCGGGACCGCGTAAAGGATTTTCGGTCATGCGGCACCTGATGTTTCAGTCGTGCTGTGCCCGACGCCGCAAAGACCAGCTTAATTTGATATGGAAGTGATTCACGACTCCGCCTTCTGGCGTGATCTTTCCCGGGCGCGGGGGCGCCCTGCTGAAAAGAACGGCGGCGCCGAGTATCGCGTCGAGAAAACCGATTCAGGCTTCGCTGTTAGCGGCCCGGCATTGGGTAAGCCATCGTTTTTCAAGAGTGAAGATAAAGCACTGAGTTTGGCACGCCACATCATTGGCCCTAAAGGAGGCAGTATTGTTCGCATTGCTGGCAATGGCAAAACAACCCGCCAACGCGTGCCGGCGAAACTCGATTACACGCCCGCCGGCGGCAATCAGCGGGATGCCGAACTGGAGGAATACGATGGCAAATTTCCATTGCCGGTGCCAGACGAAGCAGCACGCCAGGCACTCCTTGAATTCATTCAGCGTCGAGACCAGGAAGTCGCGCGGCGCGTCACGGACGCGCTACTTAAAGCGGGATACCATCGGTAGCGCGCGCAATGCTGCTCCCGTTATTAGTTCAAAATTTAGGGCAACCGGTCCCGCCAATACCGGTCTCATTTTTTAAATCAAGGGGCGGCCATTGGACGATCTGGGATTGCGGCAGTTATTTCGAAATTCAGGAAAGCGGGGCGCACTACCCAGCCGGATCAGCCACGCTAGTTAACCTACTTTCTCGGGCCAAAGCCAATGGCATATCGGTTACACTGAGGTGCGTCTGACGAATCGATTTTGAAGAATAGATAAAATGGCAACGGCAACAGAAGAGTTGGCGCAGGAACTACTCGGCGGCGCACGCGGGGCAAATTCTTTTCTCTTCCAGCACTCCTACTTGGCAGCGTATGATTTTGATTCCGCGCGGAAAATTTTGCTGCACAGCAATTATGAAGGGACAGAACTCGAAGAACTGGCGCGCGATATTGGTTTCCGTCCTGTGGACCAGACTGACGCTGGAAAACTGGCGCGCGAAGTTGATCAGCCTCCTGCTTGCGACAACGGTATGGTATCTAATCAAAAAGAACATAGAGACCACACCCTCGCCGTCTGGAAAGTCCTTCCCGGAGCGAGTTACGGAAACGCGCTGAAGGGCGACTTATAAACTCGACGCTGCGACCGGCGAGATTAGGTCCTCGCACCTTCGCTTGCTCTTAGACATGACGCCCAGCCTTAAAGGGTGGCGGCCGAGGGGCGGGCCGAGCGCCTTCCACAAGTTGAGGGACTTTTTGAAAACGGCCTCGCGTCTGAGTGCCGTGCACCCGTTTGAGACAGGCATACAGAATCCAGAAGGTCCAATTTTCATCGCCCTTTCTCCTTAAACACGGATCTCTTTTCCTTGTGATCGAAAATGGCCGCGAAATATCGGTCTCCAGGGAACGCGCCTAACTGACGAAGCATCCAATTCCGCGCGTCGGTGAGATCGTCTGTCCAATTTTTTAGTTTCCTGTTTGTGGTCGGCACCGCACAATCGTCGATCAAAATCACAGTGGTCTCGTAACGTTTTTTTTCGCGGAATTTTGTCTTTAGTGGCGCTGGTGGTGGGGGAGGTAACGTTGAGGTCTTCGGAACGGTGACCGCCGCATTGCAATTTGGGCACGGAGCTGTTACGCCGATTTGGGCGTGTGTCGCGGAGATGTGTAGGCCGCAGCTTGGACATGCGAACCTAACAAGCGGCCACGGTGCTGGGGGAGGTAACGTAGACGCCTTCGGAACGGCGATCGCCGCATTGCAGTTCGGGCACCGACCTGTTATGCCGATTTGGGCGCGTGTCGCGGAGATGTGTTGACCGCAGCTTGGACATGCGAACCTAAGCATAGAGAACCGGGGCGTTTCCCGCAACATACTACACTTCCATGGTCATGCCGTTAAGCACGAAATCTGTTGCGAATTTGTTGAGAAATCTCAGAATGCTCTCAAATACACAGAACGGAGCGTACGGGCCTCAAATCCGGTCGACCCAAAGGTAAACACCTGTAATTTTACTTTTACTTTTGCTCGGCGCCTTCATAGGTGAACGGTGAGGGAGGGATTCGAACCCTCGGATATTCCCGATCGCCTTCGGACCCCGCGTTTTTTTAATCGCGCCGGAGGAGGCCGCCGTTTCATTTCGTCCGCCACACTCGCCTCGCGCGGATTCGCACCTTCATTCCGAGCAGATAGGCCGTGCTATAGATGACGTGCTTCGGCGTTGTCTCGTGCACGATACAGAATGAATCGCCGACTTTCATTTTCTCGAGCACCGCGGCGATCTCGCGCTTCGACTTAGGGATCGGCACGCCGTGCTCGATGCCGTAGCGCTGCTCAGGGATCGGCTCTCTTTTCGACATCGCCTCTAAAGAATTTGGGCGTGCCCACCTACAAAAGAAAGTCTTAAATAAAGCCCGCTACTTGCTTAACACCGCCGCGCCGCGGAGCGGAGATCACGCAAGTTGAGGCGCTCGACCCCGCTTGACCGTTGTCCGGCTATTTTGTAACTGGGAAGTCATCGCTGACAATCTCAGCCAAGCCGGTTGGAGTTGGGGCTGTCTTACGGCGGTGGATCGGGACGGGCGATTGTCTGGATTGTTGACGCACACCGTGACGATGGACAGCGGTTCGTTGTGCACGCTGATGAAAAGCGGACTGCGTTTCTGGAATTGGAAAGGGCGGTTTGTATTCACCTATTGAGCGAACAAATTTAGAGAAATGAAAATGGCTACGCCGGGCAATCTTGTGTCTTCATCACGGACAATGAATGGGTGTTGCCCCGCAAAAGAGGCTGGTCATTTCCATAGAGTAGGCGCTATTGTCTCTCATCCGCGAATCAGCGCACTGTCGCAATGAAAATCAACCAGCTAATTTTCACTGTGCTGGGCAGCCTTTGCCTAGCGAGTCACGCGTCCTCTTCCCAGATTGAGCAACAGGACCTCAACGAGATCAAAGCCGGCATTACGACCGAAATCGATCTTGCCCATAGGTTTGGCCCCCCCGACACGCGTGTAGTCGACACACGCGGCAATCGGTTGCTCCATTGGACTAAGTTGGGTGCCCCACCACTTCGAGGCTATTTACCGATTATCGGCCCATGGCTCGGCGTGCAGGACGTATCTTGGCTGGATCTTTGGGTGCAGGTCAGAGCAAATGGAAGAGTCGAGGATTACATGTACAAAATTCATCAACGCTGACATTGCCTTGGTGATTTGCGCAGACTGAACGTGGGGCAGTTTCGCCCAACTTTGCTCATTTGCTCTCACGCGAATGATTGTCGGGTTGTGAGCGGCTGGAGAACTTCGCGACCGGCCGCGGCCCGAACGAAAAGCGGCGGGCTTAGAGCTTAGCGAAACCCGCAAGTGACCGCTGAAAACGCCGTAGGAAGCTAGGTTGACGGTGGCCGCCTGCGTGTCCGAGGGCGAAATAATGCGTTACGGACAGCATTAATATACGCGCGGAATGCTGGGAAGCGCAGGTCAGGATGATATGGGTTAACGAATGAATCTACAGTGCCGCCGTGAAGCAGAGCATCACGGGCGTGGTCCTGCCGCAAAATTTGTGTTTCAGATTTTCTTTTCATGCTGCAAGTCTCAGTGCCGTTCCCATACCTGCGAATGTAGCGCCAGCGGGATTTATTTCGCAAGACAATTTCGCTTTACAGCAACCGTGGAGCAATTCCTGGCGATCGGGGAAGATGTCGGGAGATTCAGGGCGTTCCTGGAGCGCGGCGGAGGCGCGCTGAGTTAAAACAAAGCCAGTATCGCCGGCAGTGCCTGGAAGAAAATCGCCAATCCAATAAGGACGGCGGCGATCGCATTCAGCTTGATTTGCTTCTTCGCCGTTGCGTTAATGTAAATCTCGCGCCCTTTTTTATCTTTGTAGCGCGATTCGATACCAATACTGTCGTCTGGCTTGGTGGCCTTTGTAATGCTCGCCGCAAACCAGAAGCAGGCAGAAGCGAAGCTCAAGGCTATCGAAGCCCATGGACTGAAATCAGCGAGGCAGTGCAGTGACATTTACGGTCTGTTCCGATTTCGTTCTGACTATCTGATATCTCTGCCGCTTTTTACCTATATGACCGTCCCCGGCGGGAATCGAACCCACATCTAAGGTTTAGGAAACCCTTGTTCTATCCGTTGAACTACGGGGACGGCTGACATTTTCGATTTTAGATTTTCGATTGCCGATTGCAAAGAGGTTAGCGCATGCTCGCGCTTCGTTCTTTCACGATGTGCACATAGGCTTTGAGCGCAGCAGAACGATTTTCGGCTTTCCATGCGATGCACGATTCTGTCACGACTGTCGGACTTAATGGCCGGAACACGACATTCTCGTAGGGCAGTTTTTTGACCTGATCGGGTAAAAGAGCGACACCCAAGCCCGCTGCCACCGCTTGAATGAGTGCTCGTTCAATATCGGCATCCTGGAGAACTTTGGGCGTAAAGCCAACCTGCTGGCAGGTCGTGGTTAACCAATGGCGATAACCCGGATAAGCTCTCTCCGACATACCGATGAAGAACGTGGGTTCCAGGTCTCGGAGTTTAATAATTGGTTTCTTTGCCAAGGGATTGCTTCTTGCCAACGCCGCGACGGTTTTATACGAGGCAATCGATCGAAATTGCAATCCGCGCTCTTCGATCGGCTCTCGTAATCCCACAAAACCCAGATCAATCTTACCATTCTCGAGCGCACGAAATTGATCGCCGCATGTCATTTCGAAGAGATTAATCGAGACCGTTGGGAATGAGCGTTGAAACGTGGCGAGAGTGATCGGAAGCAAGGTGTAAAAAAGGTCCGCGACGTATCCAATATTGAGCGCAGCAACTTCGTGGCGACTTAAGCGCTGGACCGATTCAATAATCTCCGCGCTGTGCGCGAGAACGCGTCTCGCATCGGCCAAGAACGATTTCCCTTCCTCGGTCAAGCGGACCTCCCGCTTTGTCCGATCAAGAAGCCGCACACCGATTTCCTCTTCGAGATCTTTGATCTGGCGGGTGAGCGAGGGCTGCGCGAGATGCAACTTTCCCGCGCCTTTTGTAAAGCTCAGTGCGTCCGCGACCGCGACGAAGTATCGAAGGTGCCGCAGTTCCATACGCCAGAGTAAGTATGCCGCCGCCTCTACATTATAGGTAAAAAGCATCACTGACCAAGAAACAAAGTATTGGCCGATCCGAGCCGCGAAGACGACAGGGGCAAGCAGAAGGGAACAAAATTAACATGCAAACGAAACTACCGATAAATGGGACAATTCAACATCCCGACTTGGCGGAGGCGTTGCGCGGAGAGAGCGGCACATTCTTCTGTCAGCAAGGTGGCCAAGGCTACATTGTGACAGCAGCGGAAGGCTTCTCCATTAAATCATTGCGGCCAGTCGGTCGCAAGATCGTGGAAGCCAATGTGGTCCTGCAGGCTACTCCAGAACCCTGGGCGATGACGAAAATCTCCGAGGATGTTCTTGAGTTTGGCGCGGTACCACAACCCTCTCGTCAACAGCGAGCCGCCTAAAGGCTGAATGAGTTCCCCGCGTGTTTGTGCACGCGGGGCGACTTGTTTTAAGGCAAACACACTACGAACATCCTCGCAGGCCATGTCAACGCGGGGATTCAGGTGGCGTTATAAAAATCGTGGCGTGAATCTCCGCGGAGGAATTGTTCACCGTCACTCTCCCTGACTGTTCCTGCTTCTGTTTCTGCGGATCGTTTGTGGTCAGATCGCGGAGATGGGATCCCAAGCCTGATCGATTCGTCGAACTACTGGGACTACTTCAGGAAGTCAGAACGTAGAAGTTAGAAGGATGACGGAGAAAATCCAGAAGTCAGGTTTCGCGCAAAACAGTGCAGCTTGAATCCGACCCGATTCTCTCTGGATGATCGCACCGGCTGCCTTGCGGCGCAAAATTAGTCGCTAACCCAATTTTCGAGACCCTGAGCGTCGACGCTGACCTGGGCGTCTGGCAGATGGGGCTACCATTGCCACTTTTGCCGTGAAGCTCACCATAGCTGCCATATAAGCTCGGAACGCTGTGAACCTCACTTCGGGATGAAAAAGGGCAACAAACGAGTCGACGGTTGTATGGCCGTCCCGTATTGCGTCGGTTGCTAATTCAACCCACTGATCCGGAACAACTTGCCTGCGAGAGAGTCGCTTTCTTCCAACGGCGGATAACCGCTTTGATTTTCCCTTTCCGCGTCGGGAGGAGGCGCGAGAGTGCTTATCCATTCTTGTTTTATGACAGCGCCCCGGCCAAAATGGCAAGCTTAAATTCGCCGGGCTTCTTTCCCGCCGCGAACGATTTACCACGCGTCCCCAAGGAACGGCCGGAACGTCGGCGGCAACTCGCTTGATGTTCACTGAGCTTTCGGCGCAGACATTTCATCGAAGGAACGCCTTTTTCGCATCGACATCTGGAACACGGAAAAAATAGGTGCTCGCCTCGCCAATGTTCGACATAGTTGCCGGAATTATGCATTTCAGATTTTTGGCGCTCGTGGCTGCCGTGCTGTTGACGCTCGCTCAAAACACGGCTGCGCAATTCAAATATCCCGCCGCGCCCACAAGCAATCAGGTCGACGATTACAACGGGGTAAAAGTCGCAGATCCTTACCGGCCACTGGAAAATCCCGACTCGCCCGAGTCGCGGGCGTGGATCGAAGCGGAAAACAAGATCACATTCGATTTTCTGAAAACGATCCCGGAACGCGACGGAATCAAGAAACGGCTGACCGAAGTATGGGATTACGAGCGCTTTGGCGTGCCGTTCAAGGACGGCGGACGTTATTTCTTCTCGAAGAACGCCGGTTTGCAAAACCAGAATGTAATCTATACCACAACGAATTTTTCCGGGACGTCACGCGAGTTGCTCGATCCAAATTTGCTGGCCAAGGACGGCACCATCGCGTTGGGCGGACTTGATGTGACTGACGACGCCAGGCTGATGGCTTATGGCCTCGCCACCGCCGGCTCCGATTGGCAGCAATGGAAAGTGCGCGATGTGGAAACCGGCAAAGATCGGCAAGATCTTGTGGATTGGGTCAAATTCTCTAACGGGTCGTGGAAAAAAGACGGCAGCGGATTTTTCTACAGCCGTTACGACAAACCCGAAAACAAACTCCGCGCTCAGGTTTACAATCACAAACTCTTCTTCCACCAACTCGGCAGCCCGCAGTCACACGACAAACTGATCTACGAGCGGCCTGATCAGAAGGAATGGCTTTTCAATGCTGAAGTCACCGACGACGGCCACTATCTCGTGATTACCGTGCAGCGCGGTACCGATCCGAAGAACCGCATTTTTTACAAAAATCTGGCCGATCCGAATTCCAAAGTCGTTGAGCTGTTGGATACAGCCGACGCCGAATACAATTTCATCGATAACGAAGGGCCGGTGTTTGTCTTCCGGACGAATCTGGACGCGCCGCTGGGCCGCATGATTTCCATCGACACGAGCAAACCCCTGAAGGTTGACGAGCTCGTGCCGGAATCGAGAGACAAACTCGAAGCGGTCAGTTCGGTCGGCGAGCGCTTCATTGCCGTTTACTTGAAGGACGCGCACAGCGCAGTGAAATTGTTTAAACGCGACGGATCGTCTGACGGCGAGATCGCGTTGCCGGGGCTTGGCACCGCCGCCGGATTCACCGGAAAACGCAAAGACCGTGAAACGTTTTACTCATTCACGAGTTTCACCACGCCTACGGAAATCTTTCGCTACGATTTCGACAAGCGCGCAAGCGAGCTGTTGTTCAAGCCGAACGTGAAATTTAATCCTGATGATTACACGACCGAACAGGTCTTTTACCAGAGCGCCGATGGCACACGCGTGCCGATGTTTGTCTCATACAAAAAAGGAATGAAACGAGATGGCCAGACGCCGGCTTTCCTTTATGGCTATGGCGGCTTCGATGTTTCCAGCACGCCGTCGTTCGCGCCGGCTAATCTGGTCTGGATGGAAGTGGGCGGCATTTACGCCGTCGCGAACCTGCGCGGCGGCGGCGAGTACGGGGAGAAATGGCACGAGGCCGGAATGCTGCACACGAAACAAAACGTGTTCGATGATTTCATCGCGGCCGCGCAGTATTTAATTGATAACAGGTTTACATCGGCATCGAAGCTCGCGATTGGCGGTGGCAGCAACGGTGGATTGCTCGTCGGCGCGTGCATGACGCAACGTCCCGACCTTTTCGGCGCGGCTTTGCCAAATGTTGGCGTCATGGACATGCTGCGTTTCCAGAAATTTACCATCGGCTGGGCATGGACCTCCGATTATGGGACTGCCGACAAGCCGGATGACTTCAGGTATCTTTACGCGTACTCGCCGCTCCACCACATCGCGAAAGGTTGTTGTTATCCGGCGACGTTCATCACGACCGCCGATCACGACGATCGGGTAGTCCCGGCGCACAGTTTCAAATTCGCCGCGACACTCCAGGCAGCACAGGGCTGCGACAAACCGACTTTGATTCGAATCGAAACCAAAGCCGGGCACGGCGCTGGCAAACCGACAACGAAAATTATTGAAGAAACCGCCGATCGCTGGGCGTTCCTCGTCAAGGAACTCGGGATGAAAGTCTCGAAGTGACCAGCGCTTTAATAGGGAGTTTTCGCGAGGGATCGCTACGCGGCGATCTGGCCGAGAACGGCGCGCAGTTCGTGAAAATCCACTGGCTTGGTCAAATGAAAATCAAAACCAGCTTCTTTGCCGCGTTCAATATCGTCAGGTGCTCCAAATCCAGTGAGCGCCACGGCTTTAACCGGTCGTTTTCTTTTGACCTCGGCGATTACATCGTAGCCGCTGCCGTCCGGCAAGGCGATATCGCAAAGGACAACATCGAATTCTTTTGAACCAATGATTTTCCGAGCGCTCTGTGCATCGTCGGCAACGGAAATTTCATGCCCGAAATGTGTGAGCAGACGGGACAAAGCGTCCAGCGTATCGCCGTGATCTTCGACGACCAGAATACGCAAGCTTTTACCGGGATATGAATCTCTCGTTCGATCCTCGCTCATCTTCGCCGTTGCGGGGGAACCCGTACACCGGAATCGTTCCGCCGTCCAATTTCTTTGAGAAATCATGGATCGGTTGTCAGGCTTCTCGCGGTCGTATGACGGAGTAAGATCGACAGCTATGGCCGACAAGGAAACTGCTGCGTTAAGGGATGCACTGTGTGGCACGAAGTTCGTTTACATCGCAGCATCGTTCGCTGCATTGGGCGGCCTCCTGTTTGGATACGACACGGGCGTCATTTCCGGCGCGCTCATTTTTATCAAGCGCGAATTTGGCCTAACGACTGTAGCCGAGGAAATTGTTGTCAGTGGGGTTCTGTTGGGAGCGACTCTTGGCGCAATCGTCGGTGGCAAAGCCGCCGATCTCTTCGGCAGGCGAAGAGTTTTGCTTGTGACGGCTGCAATTTTCGGTATTGGCGCGCTCGCCAGCGCAATGGCGCCATCGCCGACCGTCCTGATCGTCAGCCGAGTCGTTCTCGGTTTGGCCATTGGTCTCGCATCGACAAACGTTCCGGTTTATCTATCCGAAGTTGCGCCTCCGCACGCGCGGGGCTGGGTCGTATCGCTTTTTCAACTCGCTGTTACCGTTGGCATCGTCGTTGCATATCTGACCGATTACGCTTTTGCCGGCGTTGAAGGTTGGAGATGGATGCTCGGTCTCGCCGTCGCTCCGGCACTGATCTTCGGAACCGGCATGTTTTTTCTGCCGGAAACTCCGCGCTGGCTCATTCGTGGCGGGCATCATGAGGTCGCGCACCGCGTTCTCGTTCGCATTCGTGACCTTGGCGATGTCAACGTCGAGATCGAAGAGATCAAGGCGAGCCTGGCGCAACAAACTGAGGGCGGACACTGGACCGATTTGCTGCGTCGGCAGGTTCGCCCAGCTCTCGTCGTTGGATTAGGTCTCGCCGTCTTCCAACAAATTACCGGCATCAACACGGTGATTTATTATGCACCGAAAATTCTGCAGACTGCCGGATTCAATTCCGCTTCCGGCGCGATCCTGGCGACCGTGGGCGTCGGCGTTGTAAATGTTGGCATGACAATCATCGCGATGTTCTTAGTTGACCGCGCGGGCCGCCGGCCATTGTTGCTCGTCGGTATCGCCGGGATGATCATCACGCTTGGCGTGCTTGGCCTGAGTTTCCGCATCTCAAATCCGTCAGGACAGCTCGCGTGGATCGCTGTGATTTGCCTGATGGGTTATGTCGCTTCATTTGCGATCAGCCTCGGGCCGATCTTCTGGCTCTTAATCGCCGAGATTTATCCGCTGAAAATTCGCGGCCTCGCCGAGGGCACGGCGGCTACGTTCAACTGGGCCTCGAACCTGATCGTTTCGCTCACGTTTCTGACATTGGTCGAGAAACTCGGTGCCAGTTCGACATTCCTGCTCTATGCGTTTGCCTCGGTGGCGTCGTGGCTATTCGCCTATTATTTTGTTCCGGAAACTAGAGGACGCACGTTGGAACAGATCGAAGCCTTCTGGAGAGCAAGGCATCGCGCTCGCAATGCGGACAGCGGAATCTCGTAGACGAGTTGCCACTGTAGCCACCGGCCTGTGGCCGGTCACCTCAACGCTGCTTTTCACACTAGGAATACGGCCCACAGGGCCGTGGCTACAGCATTTGTGAAATCGCTCTAGGCTAATCGTCCGCGATTGTGCGGTTTCCTCAGGTCAAGCACGGGGCCGATGGGAACGATGCGAGTTGGATTGATTTGAGTGTGCGTCATGTAGTAGTGGCGCTTGATGTGATCGAAATTCACGGTGTCTGTGATACCTGGCTGCTGATATAAATCCATCAGGTAACCCTGAAGATTCGGGTAGTCGATAATGCGTCGCAGATTGCACTTGAAATGGCCGTGATAAACCACGTCGAATCGGATCAGCGTGCAAAAAAGTCGCCAGTCCGCTTCGACAATGCGATTTCCGAACAGATATCGACTTTTCGACAAGCGCTCTTCCAGGTCATCGAGCGCTTCAAATAATCTGCG
>Ga0209687_1000013_pt1 | contig 81104 bp, 65 predicted proteins | sample GraSoiAngelo_136_FD_185893 | JGI IMG/M metagenome (GOLD analysis project Ga0209687, IMG submission 185893) | Grasslands soil microbial communities from the Angelo Coastal Reserve, California, USA - 14_0929_09_20cm (SPAdes) (version 2) | ecosystem: Environmental > Terrestrial > Soil > Grasslands ...
ATAAGTATCTCTACACGGCGAATAACCCCGTGAACTTCATCGATCCCAGCGGCAACGAGGAAATCAGCCTCGTCACCCAAACCGAAGCCGTGGCTTTGGGCGAACAGATCGCCGCTTTCAACAGCGAATTGCTTGTGTTCGCCGAAGCTGAAGGCATCGCGCTCAATCTATCAGAGGCCGTGGGGATCGAAGGCGCCGAAGATGCCGTTCTCACCCTGACCGGCTTATCACAAGCCGAAGAGACCTTCATCGGAGCTCTTATCGGCGCCTATGTGAGCGTCGGAGGTATCTCGGTTGCAACCGCCATAAAAGGCGGCCCTGAAGAAGAGGAACGAGATATCTTGTTCGGACAAGCCAAGGCAAGTGCAAAAATATCGTTCACTGACAAAGCAGATCCTCGAATAAGAGGAAAAGAGTTGATGGAGGTCGCGGCTATGCTCTCTTCGGGATCTCTAAAGCAAGGGCTCAACCTCATGGCGTGGGACCGCAGTGGTACGCTGATCTCACTCAACACGCGAGGCCGCGCGATCTACGCGTTAGCCGGTATGAAACCCAGAAAGAGAAACGTTCTCATTGCCAGCCGACTTCCGAGCATAAGAATCGCTTAGAAGAAAAGACGGCCTATGGTGAATCCCTGCCTTCACGGCGAATTACTATTTCGCCTAACAGAAGGAGCTTTGTATGTCTCTATGGGGTTTCGATAGATTCTGGCGAGATTCCGTGTCCGAATAAATAGGGCAGGCTACGATTAGGGAGATTACATGGCGCATAGAATAATAGAAATTCCAGGTGGACGTACAACAAACGATGACGCTCCCGAAGTTAAGATCGTCGCGCCAAGCGATCACCCTGTAACGCTTATAATCATGTATTATGCTGGTGGCACCGCAGAAAACAGAGTTTTTGGCGAGCTCTCTTTTGAGCATGTTCTCGAGTATCGCTGGAAAGCCGATTTCGTTTGTTACGAGGATCATCCAGAGCACGAAGAAGATGCGAAGCTTGGATTGATCGAGATTATTGATTCTCGCTACGTGGCTGATATGGCAACCAAAGGCCAGCTACGTGATTACCCAGGTAAACGCTTTGGTCTGGGCCTAAATGAAACCCAAGTAAGACATTTTCGAATATCTTTTGATGATCACGGCCGCTATGACATCATCGCGTTGGAGGTCTCCGTTAGAGAGATAGTCGAAGACGACTGATCTATTTCAGGGAACGAGCGCCCTCTCAAAGAGCAGAGCGAGCGTCCCAGCCCGATCTGAATGACCAAAGCTCCATCGACGATAAATTTGTCTTTTGAGCCGAAGCGGCGACCCTGTATAATCCGATGACTTCCAAGGGACAAGACACACAATCAATCATAGGAGTTTGAATGGCTGATTCTTCGACTGGCTCGACAGTAGCCGCCCCAAAGCAAGAGCGGAGCAAGCAAACAAAAGAGAAGATCGTCCAGGCCGCCATAAAACTCTTCCAGGAACGTGGCTACGAAAAAACAACTTCCAACGAAATCGCCGCCGAAGCCGGAGTCAGCGTTGGCTCGTTCTACGTCTACTTTACCGACAAGCGCAGCTTGCTTCTAACCATCTTTGACCGGCTGGCGGATGACCTCTACAAGGTTGTATTCGATGGTCTCGAGCCGGAACACCTGTTCGACTCCGATCTCAGACCGAAGATAAGGCATGCGATCGCGAATAGCATCGAGGACAAGAAGAAAAAGTCTGGACTCCACAAGGTGATTTATGAACTCGTACTCAAGGATCCCGAGTTCTCCGCACGTCACAAGGCCATAATGGAGCGATCCAATACCAAGCTAAGAGAGTTGATCTCACTCGCACGAGTAGCCGACCTTACCTGGGATCTCGACGTTGAAGCGGCGGCATTTCTTGTTCAACGAGTCGTTTTTGATTTATCTCAAGACTTCGTGATCGGGTGCGTAGAGTTCGATCTTGACCGCGCGATCGACAGCTTGACCGACCTCATACAGCGCTTTCTCTTCCGCCCCCTAAACCCCTGAGCGATGCCGACAATCATCCGTGCCTTGCCGCCTCTTTACTACAGAATTCTTCCTGTAACTGTCTTTTACAACGGCTGAAATCGGCCCCATTCGATGGCTGCGATTAGTCTTGACAGATCAGTCAAATTGACTTAAATTCGGCGCAGTCTTTATACGTGCAAAGCCCCTAGATTTTCGTCGCCCTCCTACTTTTTTTGAAGCAGGCAAGTACATGTCTAGCTTGGACGTGTCTTCGGACCGTATTCTCGTATTAGGAGACGAAGCGAAGTCCGCTCGGGCGATCGAGCGGCTGCTTCATTCCGGCGGTTATCGCACCAGCGTAGCCAGTTCGTTCGAGAGCGCCCGCGCGCAGGTCGAGTCGGGTGCAACCTCGCTCGTCATCGCGGATCTCGCCGCATCTAGAATCACAGGTCCTCTCGCCCAGCCGTCCGACGGCGACTCTGGAGACAGCCTGAGAAGACAGCTATGGGCAATCGAGGCTCTCGATTTTTGTAAGGCTGTCCGAGCAAACGCCGACACCGCGGAAGTTCCCATCCTCTTCGTTTCGAAAAGCCAGCGCGCGCAGGACAAAGTCGCTTCGCTCAACGCCGGCGCAACCGACTACGTAATTAAGCCGTGCCCGAAGGGCGAGTTGCTTTCGCGAGTCAAGGTGCACCTGCGGTCGTGGCGATACGAGCGGGAAATAACTGATCGCTTCGCCGAGTTGAACCTGCTTCACGCCGTATCGTCCGTGCTCGCAAGCTCGCTTGATCCCGAAATCCTTCTTAGAGGTACTCTTACGGTTTTGATCCAGCGGCTCGCCGCGGACGCGGGAGCCGTCTACCTTCAAAACTCGGACACGTTGGTGATGAATCTAGTCGCGGCTGAAGGCCTCAACGGCGATGTTGATTCAGAAAACGGCCTGTTGGGATTTTATGAGAAGGCGGCGCCTATGCTGAATGGAAAGCCGCTCAGGCTGGGACCGTATTCTGAGCTGGTCAAGGCCGGTCTTGCGCAAGTGGTTCCGCGCGGTGTGACCGGTCTCGTATGCTCTCCACTGGGACTCAAAGGAAAAACGACGGGTGCCATCTGTGTATTTTCGAAGAAGCCCGCGCCGATGCTCGGAAGGCTTCAGGACCTCCTCTCGACGGTCTGCAATCAACTGAGCATCGCCTTAGAGAATGCGCGCCTATACGTCGAAACAAGAAAGAGCGCTGCTCAGCTCTCATATCTATATAACCTCGGCAACAACTTGATGACGTCGCTCGAGATGGATGAGCTACTCGGCTACGCGGTATTTACCGTTGGCCGAAGTCTCGAGAGCGACGTGTGTGCGGTACTGGTCAGAACTTCGAGTGACTCTAACAGCCTCGCTTCGGGAGTCTACACGCGAGTCCAATCCGATAAACGCGGACCCACGCCGGAGTGGTGCCAGCTCGACCGTGTGTTTGAGTACATTGATGGGGACAGGGTCACCGCTCAAATGGGGATCGAGCTTCGGACCAGCGACCGATTTCTTCGCGATCCGAATGTCGTAGCTGAAACGATTGTGCCGCTGATTTTTGATGACGCCGTCCTTGGGTTGATGATCTGCGCCAATTACGCGCCGCGCGCATTCAGCGAGGACGAGTACAAACTGCTCGGCGCCGTGGCGCAACAACTCAGCCTTGCGATCAGAAACACAAAGCTATTTCAGAGATCAAAGGACACATCGATTAATCTCGCCGTCGAGGTTTCGCGGCGCACCCAGGAGATCGAAGAGCAGAAGCGGTTCACCGAAAAGATCATCGATTCGCTGCCTGTATCGCTCTACGTGGTAGACCGTGATATGCGAATCGTCGCATGGAACCGCAATCGCGAAGTGGGAGGCGGCGGCATCTCCCGCAGTCAGGTTCTGGGACGAAGCGTATTCAACGTTTTCGGCCGTCATCCCCGGCGCAAGCTGGAAGATGAGTTCCTGGATGTCTTTCGCACCGGCGACCTTGTTCGAATGGAGCAGGAATCCCTTGTAGACGGTCAGAAAAAAATCTGGCGCATCAGCAAAATTCCGATGCGTGTCGACAACGCCGAGGTGACTCACGTGATCACGGTGGGCGAGGATATAACGGAGCAGAAGAAGATGAACGACGCCGTGATTCATGCGGAAAAACTTGCCTCGATCGGCAGGCTGGCGGCGGGTGTCGTTCACGAGCTTAACAATCCGTTGGCAACGATCGCCGCCTGCGCGGAGGCGCTGACGGCTCGCCTGACCGACATAGATAATAAAGAGCTGAATGTAGATTTCGCGGAATACCTCCAGATTGTTCGCGAAGAGGCATTCCGCTGCAAGACAATTACCAACAGCCTGCTTGACTTTTCGCACCAACGGCAGGCCGAGAAGATGTCCGGTGACATCAATCAAATAATCGATCAGACGCTCCAACTGATTAAACATCATCCAAAGCTGGGAAAAATGAATGTGGTGAAACAACTCGAGCCGTCGTTGCTGCCCGTCTACGTGAATGAGGGCCAGATGAAGCAGATTTTCATCGCACTCATCTCGAATGCGTTCGACGCGATGGACGGAAACGGCGACGGCACCCTCACTATAACTACAGGATGGGCCGGGTCGGGAGACTTGCGCGAAATATGCGCTGAATTCACCGACACCGGTTGCGGCATACCAGCCTCCTATCTGCAAAAGATATTCGACCCCTTCTTTACAACAAAACCGCTGGGCCGGGGCACGGGATTGGGTCTTTCCGTCTGCTACGGAATCGTGTCCGAACACGGTGGAAAAATCGAGGTCGACTCTACCGAGGGTCAAGGGTCCACTTTTAGAGTGTTGCTGCCTGTCTCCGCAGGCAACACACTGGAGATAACGTTATGACACATGCCCGAATAAAACTGCTGATAGCGGAAGACGAGAAAAATCTCGGGCTCGTTCTTCAAAAGGAGCTCTCCAGGCTCGGCCACGACGTGACGCTGGTTCACGACGGTACAGGCGCATTGCAGGTTGCCCGCGAGATCGACTTCGACGTAGCCATTCTGGACATAATGATGCCGGGCGCAAGCGGCATAGAAGTGCTGCGCGAGATTCGCAAGCAGGACCAACCGCCGGAAGTCCTGATCATGACCGGCCACGCAACTGTTGAAACCGCGCTGCAGGCGATGAAGCTCGGCGCCTATGACTATCTGACTAAACCCTGTCACATTCAGGAGCTTGAAGCCGTAGTCACCAAAGCTTATGAGAAGCGACAGCTTCGACGTGAGAATCTGATCCTCCAAACCAGACTCGATTACAAGGACAAGACTCCTGACATTGTAGTAAGCAGCAAGCCTATGTCGGACGTGATGTCGCTTGTGCGAAAGGTAGCGTCGTCTAATGCGGTAGTGCTGGTTACGGGAGAATCCGGAACCGGCAAGGAACTGGTTGCCCACGCGGTTCATCACTTTTCGCAGCGCTTCGCCGGGCCGTTTATCGATATAAGCTGCGCCGCGATTCAAGAGACGCTTCTTGAATCAGAGTTGTTCGGCTACGAGGCCGGAGCATTCACCGGCGCGCGCAAGCGCAAGATGGGTCTGCTGGAGCTGGCCACCGGCGGCACGCTCTTTCTCGACGAGATAGGCGAGATGAGCTTGACCCTGCAATCCAAGCTGCTTCGTGTTCTGGAAACACAGACCTTTTATCGCGTGGGCGGAACCAAGAAAGTAGAAGTAGATGTGAGATTCATTGCCGCGACCAACAGGGATCTGGATATCTACGTTGGAGAAGGAAAGTTTCGCAGCGATCTTCTGTTCCGCATCAACAACTTCACGATAAAGCTACCTCCATTGCGCGACCGGGCCGAGGACATACCGTCGCTTACCGAGCACTTTCTCGCCAGAGTCAGCGGTGCGTCTGGAATCTGCTTCGCACCCGAGGCCACGGAAGTAATGATGCAATACGGCTGGCCGGGCAACGTCCGCGAGCTTCGCAACGTTATAGAACGAGCGGTAATCCTAGCTTCGAAGCCCGAGATTGGAATCGAGGACCTGCCGATCGAGATATGCAGCAGCAGCAGGATCGAAAAGAAGGCCAGCACGAACGGGCACGCCGATCCGGCGATAAGCCTGGATGAGATCAAGAAGCAGCAGATTTTGAAAGTACTCGAGCAAACCGGCTGGCACCAGGGCAGGGCCGCGGAAATACTCGGCATTTCGCCGAGCACACTGTACCGGCAGTTGAGGTCATACGGCCTGACGAGATCTCGGCGCGTCTCGGAATTGATGTTCTAAACGATGCGGCCGGACCGGGTATTTAGAAGTTGTGTTCACTGAAGTCTCTCGTGTAGTCCGAAACCATTTACAGGGGCGGGATTCCTCGCCCCTGCTTTATTGCTCAAACACGCCGCCGACATAATCTGCATAGTTCTTTCTTCTTAAAGCGTCGATAATTGACACGAGTCGGTGCGTCGTCGATCGTCCATTCCAAAGTGGAATCGTCCGTGGCTAACTGATTGTGAGATGATCGGCTGATTGCACGATCATCGGTGATTGGATAATCTTCTAAGAGGTCCGACATCTGACCAGAGGTGATGATCATGCAAGATACTCATTCTGACGCGCGTCCAACGCCAAGCCCGTCGAAGCGGCGCAGGCCGCAGGGATTATGGATCGCGCTGGCGCTCTTTATAGGCGGATTGATCATAATGGGCGCTGTTGTGCAGGCCTCATTAAGCCGAACCAAGGCGGGAGGCTCTGGAGAGCTGCCTCAGCCTCGCGCCGTGGAGCCGGCCGCGGCTCCCTCCCCCGCCGAACTCTCCAACTCGTTCCGACAGGTCGCCAAGGATGTTAAACCGGCGGTGGTGAATATCAACATCGTCGAAGCCGTGCGTCGCACTCCATTCTTTCCAGGACTCGGCATACCCGACGATGATGGATACGGCAAGCAGCGCGGAACGGGCTCAGGCGCAATCGTCACAGCGGACGGTTATATCATCACGAACAACCACGTAGTCGGAAAAGCTGAAAAGATTGAAGTCACCCTAGCCGACGGTCGCAAGTTCAAGGGTGAACGCGTGGGAACCGATCCGGAAACCGATATCGCCGTTATTAAAATCGATGCCTCCGCACTGCCCACAGCCGTGCTTGGTAATTCCGATTCGGTGGAGCAGGGCGATTGGGTGCTCGCAATAGGAAGCCCCTTCGGACTTCAACAAACAATTACCGCGGGCATAATAAGCGCCACCGGACGCGACATACCGCGAGCGTCGCAATTCAATCGATATCTGCAAACCGACGCGTCGATAAACCCCGGCAATTCCGGCGGCCCGCTTGTAAATATGCGAGGCGAGGTGATCGGTATTAACACGCTGATCTATTCGAACTCGGGTGGAAACGAAGGCGTCGGGTTCGCCATTCCTTCGAACCTCGCACGCAGAATTTACGGCGAGCTGCTGCAGAACGGAAAAATGACCCGAGGATACCTCGGCGTTGGAATCAGGGATCTGGATTCAGCGACCGCCGACGCGATAGGACTTGAAGTAGGAGCAGGCGTCCTGGTTGGTGATGTCCGAGCCGATGGACCGGCTGCAAAGGGCGGCATCAAAACCGGCGACGTCATAACCGCGATCGACGGAAACCACGTAGGCACGGCGGCTGAGTTAACCAACACAGTTTCGTCCACGCTTGTAGGCAAATCCGTACGAGTCGACTACGTGCGCGAAGGCAAGAAACTTTCGACGACCGTCGTGCTTGCGGAACGGCCTCCGCTCGAAAGGCAGGCGAACGGCGAGCCAGGAGGCGGAGAGGCAAGACCTTCGCGACTCGGATTGAGCGTTCAAACCGTCACACCCGCATTAGCTGAGCAACTCAATCTCGATATAAAGAGCGGCGCGATGGTGGTCAGAATTAGGCCTGGAAGTTCGGCGGCCGAGGTTCTAAACAGCGGCGACGTTATTCACCAGGTCGGACGAGATAGGATTCAGACGGCGGATGATCTGGTTCGAGCGACAGAATCGCTTAAGGGCGGTCAGGAGATCGCTCTTAGAATAGAACGAAGCGGATCGTTGTTGTGGGTCACGATCTCCGTAGACTGAACTTCGAGAGAATATTGATCAGTAGGACCGCTCGAATCATTCGGGCGGTCCTTTGCTTTCGCCCAGCTCCGGCCGATTTTTCCGCCTAAATCGCCAGTCCGCCGTCCGCTTGCACAACCTGTCCGGTAATATATTTGGCGTCGTCTGATAGCAGGAACGCGGCGATCTTCGCGACTTCTTCCACGGCGCCGTACCGTCCCAATGGAATCTGTTCGATCATCTTCTGCTTATACTCGTCTGAAAGAGCGCCGCTCATCTCAGTTTCAATCAACCCGAGCGCGAGTGCGTTGACGTTTATGTTTCTGCGCGCGATCTCCTTCGCAAGCGCTTTCGTGAAGCCAATCAAGCCCGCCTTTGATGCCGAGTAGTTGGTCTGGCCCGCCATTCCAACTACTCCGCTGATCGAGCTGATGTTCAGAATCGCGCCGCGTTTCTGTCTCACCATCAAAGAAACGACGGGTTTGGTGATATTAAATACCCCCTTCAAGTTCGTATCGAGAACGGCATCCCAGTCGTCCTGAGACATCATCAATATCAATTTATCGCGCGTGATACCGGCATTGTTAACCAGATAATCCACGGAGCCGAACTTGGCTTTAACCTCGCGAACCATCTCGTCGGCGGCCTTAAAATCCGACACATCGGCTTGAAATGCGGCCGCGCGACTTCCCTTCCCTTCAAGCTCGACTACCAACTCGTTTGCAATATCCGCGTTCTTTGTATAACTGAATGCAACCGAAGCCCCTCTGGAGGAGAGCTCCTTCACTATGGCCCGACCGATACCCCTTGATCCACCGGTCACTATTGCCGTTCTTCCATCGAACTCCGACATTTACCACTCCCCTCTTTTAGAGCTTGATCTCTTCACGCCTCACAACCAGAGCCTCTACTCGTTTTTCGTTAACCTCATAGCCTATGCCCGGCCCCCGCGGCGGCGTAATCGTGCCGCGTGGACTTACCGTAACTGGCGGATCAATGATGTCCTCATCCCAATAGCGTTCAGACGCCGAAACATCGCCCGGCAACGTAAAGCCGTCCAGAGTCGACATTGCGATATTGTGAGCCCTGCCGACACCGGATTCGAGCATTCCTCCGCACCAGACAGGGATGCCTTTGGCCAGCGCAAACTCCTGAACTGATCGAGCTTCCTTATGGCCGCCAACCCGCCCGAGCTTGACGTTGATGATTCGGCACGCGCCGATTTCGTGCGCTTGTCTGGCATCCGACAACGATAGAATCGACTCGTCCAGGCAGATGGGCGCGCGCAGTTGGCGCTGCAATTTCGCGTGGTCGATTAGGTCTCCCGGCGTCAGGGGCTGTTCGATCATCATCAGGTTCGAGGCGTCCATTTGTTCGAAGAGTTCCGCGTCGTTCAATGTGTATGCCGAATTCGCATCCACCATAAGAGGGATCGTCGGGAATTCCGCGCGAACCGCTTTAACCAGCTCGATATCGCTGCCGGGTTTTATCTTTATCTTGATGCGTTGATAACCGCGCTCGACTTCGCGCCTGATCTTTTCGATGAGTTGCGCCGTGGTGCTCTGAAGCCCGATCGAAACGCCGCAGGCCAGCTCGGTTTGTGTTCCGCCAAGGTGCTTCCACAACGGCCTGTCAGCCATCTTAGCTTCGAGGTCCCAGATCGCCGCCTCGACGCCGCCCTTGGCCATCAGATTTCCGCGGATTCGAGCAAGCGCGCCGCTCGTCTCCGCGGCGTCGGAGATTCCAGCGTCCTTCAACATTGGGATGACAAAGCCGGTAATAATCAGCCAGGCCGTGTCTATCGTCTCGTGGTTGTAAAATGGATCCTCTCCGGCCGTACATTCTCCATAGCCGATCGCACCCGATCGATCGTACACACGGACGATGAGAATGCGACGGTTCGTAGTCCTTCCAAAACTCGTTTCGAAGGGCCAGCGCAGCGTCATATCGATTTCCCGGAGGTCGATTCGATCCAGTTGCAGCATGTCGTTATCCTCGCGCGCGTGCCCCTATCGTCAATCAAACCTGATCATCAAAATCTAAACTGATCTTCGTCGGAACCGAAAAGATATGAACCCTGAGCGGTCTCGCGGTTCCGCTCAAATCCTCGAGCGATAAGGCCTCTGCCAAGAGCATCCTGAAACTCTTCGCGATTTTTTAACCGCCATCTCAGATGTTCTTCTGTCGAACGAGCGCGAATCGCGCCTATATCGTCCGGTATAATTACCATCGCACGCACATCATCGACTCCTGGCCTAATACCGGCAAGCGTATTTTCGACGTGTGCTGATGCAAGCCACCATTCGACGATGACGCGATCCGAAGGAATGTCGGGGTCAAACACCGTTGAAACATTTTGACCGTAGTAGTTGACGCCGTATCGCCGTATCACGACTCCAAGCTTGTTTATATTGAAGTGAGCGTTTCTCGATTGAAGCGGGTCAAAAGTCCAGAACATCATCTTGACCCCGGCCGCGGTCGCCCGCTCGCGCTGCGCCAGCTTTATCCGATATCCGATCTCTCTATCGCGAAATTCTTCCTTGACCGAGAGCAGGTGCGAATGAAATGCGATGTGCTTTCCAATCAAGGCGGGCGCCAGATGGCCAACGCCGACAAGCCGCTCGTGCTCATCGAATGCCCCGATAGTCGGACCTCCACAGTTGCGCGAGATCATGTACATTCGCACCGGCATGATGTCGATGTCCTCGTCTCCCCAGACCTCGCGTTCGAGCGCTATGCACTGTCGATAGTCGTCGTGAGTCTCACACTCGCGAATCACTATTCCGGGCTCGGGCATAACGGGGCAGTATAGACACCGCTTCAGACACATTCAAGACATCGGTCTGGTATAATCCGGGAACTTCGGAAAAGGGAGGGTCCAGAGCAATGCGAATCTTGACAGCGAATCTGTTAGTCGCCGCTGTTGCTTTTTCGATCTGCGCCGGCGCTCCAGCATCAGCTCTTAAAAGCAAGCTCTACGTCACAAACTCCGCGGGCGACGACGTCACCATAATCGATACCGCTACATTGAAAGTAGTCGGTTCGTTGAAGGTCGGGCACGCTCCCCATGGCCTGGTCGCAACTGCGGATGGAACCCGTCTCTATCTCACGGTCGAGGAAACTCAGAAGCTGCTCATAATCGACACGGCCGACGATCACATCATCGGTGAGGCGCCTATAGGCAAGACGCCAAACAAGCCCTCGCTCTCGCAGGACGAGCGCTTCTGTTATGTGCCGCTTCGTGAAGAGGGCGCGTTCGAGATAGTCGATCTAAAAGCGATGAAAGTCGTCAAACGGCTTCCCGCGCCCGCTTGGCCTCACAATATGTATACCTCACCTGATGGAAAGCGTATTTACCTGGGCTCCATCAACGGTGAGAAGATAACGGTCATCGATCCGGCGTCACAAACAGTAGTCGACGAAATTCCGATGGGGGCGGGTGTCAGGCCGATGGCAATTCCGAAATCCGGCTCGCCGATGTACATCGCGCTGTCGCGCCTTCACGGTTTCGCGGTCTTCGATCCGGCGCAAAAAAAGATTCTAAGACGAGTCGAGATGCCTCCGCTGCCGCCGGACACGCCGCCGCCTTTCCTCAACACATATACTCACGGCTTGCTGTTGGTAAATAATGAACGCGAGCTGTGGGTTACCAGTTGTCCCGGCAACGCGCTTTACGTCTTCTCCGTACCGGAGCTCAAGCAGCTCGCGAAGATCGACGTAGGCGAATCTCCGAACTGGCTGACCTCGACCGCTGACGAGCGAACCGTCTTCGTAAGCAATGCTTCGGCGGATACGGTCAGCGCCGTCGATGCTCAGACCAGGAGAGTGGTCGCGACCATTCCGGTCGGCCGCGCTCCTAAACGATTACTCGTAGTCACTCGCAAAGCCGCAGCTTAGCCAAAAACTGGAGAACGAATATGATCAACCGCGCATCTCAAAGCCGCTGTTTCAGCAGTAGTTCTATTTTCGCAGCGCCAGCCTTGCTGTTTATCTCGCTATTGTTAATTTCGCCATCCGCCTCCGCTCAAACGTGTGAGAAATTAGCGGATCTAAAACTTCCAAACACGACGATCACCTCGGCTGAATCGGTGGCAGCCGGAGCATTCACTCAGCGTTCGGTCCCCTCTGCTCCCTTCAAGGAGTTACCCGCGTTCTGCCGTGTCACTGGAGTAATCAAGCCGACCGCCGATTCCGACATCAAGTTCGAGGTATGGATGCCGGCGTCAGGATGGAACGGAAAATTCCAGGGGATCGGCAACGGCGGCTTTGCCGGATCGATCACTTATGCGGGTTTGGCGGGCGCGGTCTCGCGAGGCTACGCAACCGCATCGACCGACACCGGTCACGCGACTACCGATGCCTCTTGGGCGCTCGGACATCCCGAAAAAATCGTCGATTACGGCTATCGCGCCGTCCACGAGATGACCGAGAAAGCGAAAGCAATCGTCAACGCATTCTATGGCGCCGCGCCCAAGCATTCTTATTTTTCAAGCTGCTCAAATGGCGGCCGGCAGGCCTTAATGGAAGCTCAACGTTATCCAAACGACTACGACGGGTTGATAGCCGGAGCTCCGGCGAACCAGTTCACACGAGTCCTCAGCGGATTCGCGTTTAATCTTCAAGCCATGCTCAACGATCCCGCGAGCTTCATCCCGGCTGCCAAATTGAAGGCCATCGAATCAGCCGCTCTGGCTGCGTGCGACAGCAAAGACGGTGTCGCGGACGGCGTTCTAGATGATCCAACAAAATGCCACTTCGATCCGTCGGTCCTTCTATGCAAAGGCGCGGAGTCCGACGCCTGTCTGACTGAAAAACAGATCACGGCATTAAAGAAGATTTACAGCGGCCCCAAAAACGCCAAAGGCGAGCAGATCATTCCCGGCTTCATGCCTGGAGGCGAGACTGGCGGAGGCGGCTGGGCAAGCTGGATTACCGGAATGGGCTCGAACCGAGGGCTGCAGTTCTTCTTTGCCACTCAGGTGTTCGCTAATATGGTCTACAACAATCCTGCGTGGGACTTTAAGAGCTTCGATCTCGAAAAAGATACGCGTCTCGCCAACGAGAAGGTCGGACCTCAGCTGAATGCGACAGATCCGAATTTGAAAGCGTTCAAAGCCCGAGGCGGCAAGCTGATTCTCTATCACGGCTGGAGCGATGCGGCTCTTCCACCCGTAAACACGATCAACTATTTTGAAAGCGTCGTGTCGAAGCTTGGAAGGCGCGATGCCGAAGCTTTCGTGCGCCTCTATATGGTTCCCGGCATGCAACACTGCGGAGGCGGTCCGGGTCCCAACAGTTTTGGCGCCGCCGTTACAAGCACCCAATCAGATCCGGAACACGATATGACAATGGCTCTCGAACGCTGGGTCGAGCAAGGCGTAACGCCTGCCTACATCGTTGCCGCCAAACGCCAGGGCGCAGACCCAAAGGCCGCACCCGTTCGAACTCGCCCTCTCTGCCCTTACCCGCAGGTGGCTCGATACAAGGGCAGCGGCAGTACGGATGACGCCGCTAATTTTGTCTGCATGACTGAAAAAAGATGAAGTAGGTCGGATAAAAAACAAGCCAGGAACCCGAGCAGTTTAGAACATAAAAACAAGTGGAAGATTTCTGCGTGGCCACGCGTCTAAGCACGCGCACGTAAGAAAAGAGCTTTCAATTTCCGGGGAAACATGACGCCCACTGCAGGGGCGGGTCTCGTGCCGGCCCCTCCGTATATCGTTCAAATCCAGAAGGGGCGTGATCCGTCATTGTAATCCAACACGGAACGCGACTCTTTGTATGCGCCCGCTTAAATACAAAGAGATTTACTCTGGGAAGCAGCCTCTTACAAGCCATGATTAAAATCTTGCAATGAAAGGACGTGCTATGAAGATTCACCGCCTGTTTATCGTTCTCACCATCGCCAACCTCGGATTACTGATTTTCCTGTTGTCGGAGATTCGCCGAGTTGATGCAGTCGCGCCCGCCTCGAACCCAACATCAAGCGTCGCGCCAGTGCTGCGAGGGAGCGCCCTCGAAATAGTGGACGATCAAGGACGCGTTCGAGCCAGCATTAAACTCCATCCCGCTGATCCAAACTTCAAGATGCCCGACGGTAAGGTCGGCTATCCTGAAACCGTGATGTTTCGATTGATCGATGGGAAAGGACGCCCCGAGGTAAAAATTGGAGGGTCAGAGCAAGGTGGAGGGCTCGGCCTGATCGGCGAGACAGATTCGACGCACGTCATTTTGGAAGCCCAGGGAGCGACCAGCCTTCTGAAGCTCTCCAATAAGGATGGCCGGCAACAACAGATCAAACCCTCATCGGAGCGATGAGAGGTACACAACGTTAACGCGATGAGATCACTTCACTATAAGTGTTCGAGCGCGCTGATTCGCTCCTGCATTGCGCGAATGAGGGTGGTTATCTCGGAGTCCTTGTATCCGCCCGAGCTAAACGCATCTCGCAATTGCTTATCGGAGAGCCGCGCAAGCATTTCGCCCATCCACCTGGCATTCTCAACGCTAACCTCTTTCAAAACGGAGGGATCTTTGCCCCTATAGTGAAACCGCACCATTCCGTTGCGAATACCTTCGATGAAGTCCTGGTGCGCATACTGGCTCGGCTTGTCCTTGCTTCCGGCTGGAGGATCACCTGGAAGATGCAGCCCGCTCGCAAGCGAGCCGGTTTTGCCAAAGGTCGCGCCGAGATCCGAAATATAGTAAATCCGCTCGTCCGGGTCTTCACCGCTCTTCTTACTGGGGCGCACCACCTTGTTATTGATGGTCTTCAGATCCCAGTTGTTCAACAACACCATCAGAACCTTCAGTCCGTCCAGCTCGCGAGTACCGACGAAGGGATTCTTTTCCCACGTCCAGAGTCCCACGTTTTTGAAACCGTCATCGCGACGCTCAAAGCGCACGTTTCGCACATCTCCTCCGGATATGCCTTCAATATGAACTCGTTCGACAAAATAATCCTGATCCGTGTGATAACCCATGGCCCACACAAGGCGAGTGGCCGACGTTTCAGATCTCGCTTCCGATCCGAATTTGACGGTCCACTCCCGGCCCTGGTCGTCCTTAACGTAGACTTTCTTTTGCGTGCCTTTGATGTCCTCACCGGTGAAGGCAAATTTGCCCGTCAGATCGGGAGCGCCTTCCTTCCCTCCCGCGCCATAAAAGAGATCCAGGCTCTCTACTGACTGTTCTCTCCGCAGTAATGCGGAGCCATCGTCGACTTCAATGACCTTCCGCTTTTCCTTGTCCGCCTTCTTTTTACCCGACTGCTCCTGAGCACCCACGCCATCAAGCACTGAAGGATTGAAATCCGGCGCGATTATGGCGCAACACAGAAATGCAATGGAGAACGTCTTTCTGAGAATCATATGTCTTGCTCCTATTTCCTAATCGGCGCGACGCGAATGCTGTAGGCGATTAGTACGCAACGGTAATCGCATTACGCCGCGGCGGGCTAATTTTCGGCTTCAGGCAGTGAAGAGACGAAATTAGCGGACAGCTTTCTTCCGAGCAATGAGAATACCATGATTATCTCGCTTGTATGGCGGTGATGAAACGCTTCTTTCAGGATATCGCTTCAGGCCTTGGTATAAATCTCGGCTCCCGCTTGTTTGAACTCCTCGGCCTTCTCGCGCATTCCGACGCCGAGCGCGGTCTGCTCTTCGATCTGTTTTGTCGCCGCGTAGTCTCTCACCTCTTGCGTGATCTTCATCGAGCAGAAATGCGGGCCGCACATGGAACAGAAATGAGCGACCTTCGCGCCTTCCTGTGGCAGCGTCTCGTCGTGAAACTCCCGAGCCAGCTCAGGATCGAGCGCCAGATTGAATTGATCCTCCCACCTGAATTCGAACCGCGCCTTTGAGAGCGCGTTATCCTGAACCTGCGCGCCGGGATGTCCCTTGGCAAGATCGGCCGCGTGCGCCGCGATCTTATAGGCAATAACGCCATCCTTGACGTCTTGCTTGTCCGGAAGCCCGAGATGCTCCTTCGGAGTCACGTAGCATAGCATCGCCGTTCCGTACCACCCAATCATCGCCGCCCCGATCGCTGAAGTTATGTGGTCATATCCAGGCGCTATGTCGGTCACTAGCGGACCCAACGTGTAGAACGGCGCTTCACCGCAGACCGTGAGCTGGCGGTCGATGTTCTCCTTGATCAGGTGCATTGGAACGTGGCCGGGGCCTTCGATCATTACCTGGCAATCCATATCCCAGGCAATCTTAGTCAACTCTCCGAGCGTATCGAGCTCCGCAAACTGCGCGTCATCGTTTGCATCCGCGATTGAGCCCGGCCTCAACCCGTCGCCCAGGCTGAACGACACGTCGTACGCCCGCATTATTTCGCATATCTCATGGAAGCGCGTGTAGAGAAAGGTCTCCTCGTGATGAGCCAGACACCACTTGGCCATGATCGAGCCGCCGCGCGAGACAATCCCCGTGGTTCGCCTTGCCGTCAGCGGAATATACCTGAGCAGAACCCCTGCGTGAATCGTGAAGTAATCGACCCCCTGCTCCGCCTGTTCGATCAACGTGTCTCGATAGATTTCCCATGTCAGATCTTCGGCCTTGCCTCCGCATTTTTCGAGAGCCTGATAAATCGGAACCGTTCCTATTGGGACCGGAGAGTTTCGCAGTATCCATTCGCGCGTCTCGTGAATGTTCTTGCCGGTCGATAAATCCATCACCGTGTCGGAGCCCCACTTGATGGCCCAGCGCATCTTCTCGACCTCTTCCTCAATCGAGGACGCAACCGCCGAGTTGCCGATATTGGCATTGATCTTTACGAGAAAATTGCGGCCGATCGCCATCGGCTCGCTTTCCGGGTGATTGATATTAGCCGGGATGATTGCTCGTCCTCGCGCCACTTCATCGCGAACGAATTCCGGCGTCACGTGACGTGGAATGCTTGCTCCGAAGGACTCACCCCGATGTTGAAAGGCCAGCGAGCTTCGATCGGCCTCTGGCTGGTCGAAGAGGGTGCGCCTTCCCATGTTCTCTCTGATGGCTACGAACTCCATCTCCGGAGTGACGACTCCGCGTTTGGCATATGCCATTTGAGTCACGGCCGCGCCCGGCTTTGCCTTGAGAGGCAGCCGGCGCTTTCCCGGAAACGGCTCGTGGCGTCCTCTCTTTCCCGTTTGAGCGTACTCTCGAGCGCCTTCGGTCAGATAGCCATCATCCTGAGGAAGCACGGTGCGGCCTTCGTATTCTTCCACGTCGCCGCGATCGATTATCCATTGCCGTCGTCGCGGCTCCAGTCCGTCGTGAACGTCGCATTGTATTTCCGGATCGCCCCACGGGCCGCTGGTGTCGTAGATTCGCACCGGAGCATTCATTTCGATCGCATCGTTTGCCGACCTGGTAACATTGAGCGACACGTCTCGAAATGGAACTCGCAAATCCTCCGTTGTGCCGCCGACATAAACCCTTCGCGATCCGGCAAATTGAAATCCGCTGTCCTTGTGATCGGCCGAACTGTTTGTATTCGCCATGACTGCTCCTGTTCTCTGCTTGAAATTAAAAAAACCGTTCCGCCCATCCGGGAAGAACGGTTCTTTACTGGTCCGCTTCTCCCTTCGACGGCATTACCCGTATCAGGTTCAAGGGGTCTCCTTTCGGACTCTCAGCCTCGCCTTTTCAGCGAAGCTCCCCCGAATATACTCTGCGCCGGCCGCCGGCATACTCCAAACCGACTGGCCGTTGCGCTCTACACTATCAACTAAGCAAACAAACCACCAACCGCGGAAAAGACTCGGAATTCAGTATCAACCGCCGATGAATGACATCGTTCGAGCCGGCTGAATGAAGTCGGCTTCGTTGATTCGATGGCCCTCTTCTTTTTTCAGCACGGTATCGATCAGGAATTCTCGTATCGCGGCCTCATCGTCCCCGCGGCGAATGCGGTCCTTGATGTTGTGATCGACCATTGAAAACAGGCACGTACGCAAATTGCCGTCGGCCGTCAATCGCAGGCGCGAGCACGCGCCGCAGAATGGCATTGTGACCGGCGCTATTATCCCGATTTCTCCCGCGGCGCCGTTCGAAAAGACATAACGCAGCGCGGTCTCGCTTGGTGAATCGCGATTAATCGGCGTGATTGAGTGACGTTCTGAAATCTTCGAGAGAATCTCACGCCCGCCGACAAGCAGGCTGCGATCCCACTGATGTCCGTTATCGAGAGGCATATATTCGATGAACCGCATTCGAACACCCGTCTTTTGCGCAAAGTCCGCGAAATCTGCTATCTCGTGATCGTTCAGCCCTCTGATCACGACGCAATTGACCTTCGGCGGCTCGAACCCGGCATTCACGACTGCCTCGATTCCATCGAGCACCTCGCCGAGGCCGTCCCTGCGAGTGATTGTCTTGAACGTCTCCGCATTCAGGGAATCGCAGCTTATCGTGATGCGATTCAGTCCAGCTTCGCGCAAGCCCGCTGCCCTCTCTTTCAACCCGAACGCATTAGTTGTGAGCGCCAGATCGCGGACTCCCGGTATTCGAGCCAGGCGTTCGATCAAATATTCAATGTCGCGCCTCACGAGCGGCTCCCCACCCGTGAGCCTGAGTTTCTCAATGCCGAGGCCCACGCCGATTTTCGCGACGAGGATAATCTCTTCGTATGTGAGTAGTTCCTGTTTACGCTTCCAGACAATGTCTTCGTCTGGAATGCAGTAGAAGCATCGAAAATTGCAGCGGTCGGTGACCGAGATTCTGAGATCTCGGATGGTTCGGGAGAACTTGTCTTTTAGGAGTGCTTCAGACATTTTTGGGCACTTCAATCGGAACTGTTGATTGTATCAACCGGTCGGTTAGCGCGGCAATTGTTCCGAGGGATAAAAGAAATGAACGAAATTCCCACGTTCTACAGATTTATGAGGCGATTGCAGAAGGATGCGATCTGCGTCAAGCGACTGCTGAGGAAGCCTTTTGAAGCTTAACGATTTCGTTGAGAATACGATCCGCCGCTTCTCGCTTCGACATCAGCGGAAGCTCCGTTGTTTCATCGACGGATACAAGGGTCACTATATTAGTGGGAACATCAAAACCCGCATCGTCCGCTGAAACGTCGTTGGCCACGATCAGATCGCAGCCCTTTGCAACCAGCTTCGCCCGCGCATTCACGATTACGTTTTCGGTTTCAGCGGCGAATCCAACGACTATGCGGTCGCCTTTTGTCCGGCACACCTCGGCGAGAATGTCTTCAGTTCTTTCGAGCTCGAGGACTAGATTGCCGGCGTTCTTCTTAATCTTCTGATTGTTGGATTGAACGGGTCTATAGTCGGCTACGGCCGCAGCCATCACAAATACGGTTGTGTTCGTCATGCCGGCCCGAACCGCCTCGAGCATTTCGGCGGCCGAACGAACTCTGACTGTATTAGCTCGCGCGGGTGGATCGAGTCTGACTGGCCCGGTCACTAGGGTGACCTCCGCGCCTCGATCGAGCGCTGCATCGGCCACCGCATAACCCATTCTGCCGGATGATCGATTCGTTATCCCTCTGACCGGATCGATGGCTTCATAGGTAGGCCCGGCGGTTATCAGAACTCTTTCTCCGAGAAGGTCCCGAGTCCCAGCATTGCGCCGAGATGACGCCGGCGAAATTCGTTCACCGATGATCCCCACGGCTCGTTCTACGACTTTTGCGGATTCGGCGAGCCGTCCCGGGCCCACGGTCTGACAGGCCAGATAACCGTCCTCGGGATCGACAAACTCGACGCCCCGTTCGCGCAAGATACGCACGTTCACTTGAGTCGCCGGATGCCGCCACATTTCGGCGTTCATTGCCGGAGCAACCAGCACGGGCGCCGTTGTCGAGATGTAAAGAGTTGAAAGAAAATCGTCCGCGATTCCATGGGCCATCTTCGCGAGAATGTTAGCCGTGGCGGGCGCGATCACAAGAAGCTCAATCTCCTGTGCGAGCGAGATGTGCTTAATCTGAGGATCATCCGTCGGCGCGAACATCTCAGAGACTACCGGATTGCCGGAGATCGCTTGAAAAGTGCGCGGCGCGACAAAGTTCGCCGCGTTCCGCGTCATCACGACTTCTACGGACACACCGGTCTTCTGAAGCCCTCTGAGGACCTCGACAGCCTTATATGCCCCAATGCATCCGGTCACTCCCAGCGCGACCTTCATTGCCCACTACCTCAGGACCGCTACTCCTCTTCTTCGGCGGCGACCTTCTTTTCTATGGTCTCGTATCGAACCATGCCCTGTTGAACTTCTTCCAGCGCGATGCTGGTCAATTTCTTTTTTGTTGAATGGATACGCGGTTTGGCGCCCTTTTGAAGTTGTTTGCTTCTGCGGGCGGCTACGATTACTAGACGGTACTTGCTATCGATGCTGGTTTTCCAAGGTATGGTCGTGATTGTTTCAGGCATTGCCTGTTTGTCCTCCAAATGTCGCCAGAATTGGTTCAATCTGGCCAGTTAATCTCTGGGGCTCGTGGCGTACCGCGGTGATAATTGCTTCTAAAGCCGCCGAAGCGGCATTCAGATCGTCGTTTATTATAACGTAATCGAACTCAAGATACCGCCTGACTTCCGTATCGGAGTTCTTCAGCCTGCGCTCGAAGTCTTCCGCTGAATTTGTGTTTCGGCTCCGTAGTCTATTCGCCAATGCATCCTTTGATGGAGGCAGCACAAAGATCGTCGTAGCCTCGGGAACTTTCTCACGTATCGCCCGAGCGCCCTGAACGTCGATGTCGAGTATACAATCTTTCCCGGCGGCGAGACTGGCATCGATAAAGGATTTCGAAGTCGCGTACATATAGTTGTGCACTTCGGCCCACTCCAAAAACTCACATCTGTCTCGCCTTGCCTTAAACTCTTCAACTGAAATGAAGTGATAATCGACGCCTTGCGCCTCGGTTCCGCGGGCCTCCCGCGTTGTAAAAGATATTGACTCGCACAATCCATTCATCTTCTGAAGCACGCGACGAACCAGCGAAGACTTTCCCGCCCCGGAAGGCGCCGAAACTACTATGAGGTTTCCGCGTTCAACCATCCCGTTGTAGGAACCGATCCTCTCTCACTCCACGTTTTGAACCTGCTCCCGGAGCTTCTCGACTTCGGTCTTTATTACAATGGCGGCATCGCTAATGGCAAGATCATTGGACTTCGAGAGTATAGTATTTGCCTCGCGATTCATCTCCTGAAGAATGAAGTCCAGCCGCTTGCCGACTTCCGTATCGCCGGTGACTACTTCGCGAACCTGAAGCACGTGACTCTTGAGCCGAGCGATCTCCTCGCTGATGTCGCTTCGGTCTGCCAGCAAAACGGCTTCCTGGGCTATACGGCTCTCGTCCATTTGCACGCTGCCTTGAATCTCCAGCATGCGTCGGGCAAGCCGCTCCCGGTAAATTGATGGAAGCTTCGCGGCTTCGGTTTCAATTCCCGGCAATTGCTCCGCGATGGCGTCGAGCCGATTCGTAAGCTCGGCCGCAAGCTGCTGCCCTTCGGCCAAACGCATGTCTCTTAGCGAATAAAGCGCCTGCGCAACAGCAGAAGAGACTCCCTCGACAAGAGACTCATTGAGATTGCTCGAATCCTGCGACACCTGAACGGCGCCGGGCAACTTAGCCACCAATTCGAGGGAAGGCGTGCCTTCCAGCCCGAATTCGTTCTTCAGATCGGCCAAAGCTGCCAGATAACCCGATACCAGAGGCCTGTTGAGAACAAATTCAGCGCGGCGCATCTGCTCGACGACTATGGTCAAGTCCACGCGGCCGCGGCTCAATGCGGCTTGTATTTGCTTCTTCAAGGAAATCTCGAGACTCGAAATCTCCTGCGGCAGCCTCATGTGAATATCGAGGAAGCGGTTATTAACGGTGCGCACGTCGGCACGAATCTTAAAGTCCTTCCCTTCGGCGCTCCCTTGTCCAAATCCAGTCATGCTTCGAATCATAGATTAGCTCTCAGTCTCATTAGCTTTCAGCGCTCGGCAATATCTCGCCTTTGGCGCTTGTGAGCGGCAGCGACACGAAGCCGTGCTTTGCTGCCGAATGCTTAAACTCCACGTTCCCCCTTCAGTAACCGTGCGGGCATTGATTGCCTGCCTGATCCATTCGCGGCTATGCGGCGGCGTCGCCGACAAGCGGTCCATCACGATCACTAATCCCTGCCATCATCGACGATGCTGATTCCGGCGCCTAATTGCCAATCGCCGAAAGCTGACCGCTGACAGCTAATCAATGACCGCTGATCGCTGAGCCCTGAAAGCCGATGCTGACGACTGGTCACTTATCGCTTCGGAGAACTGAAGGTCGTAAAGATCACGATAAATGCCGCCTCGCGACATCAGCTCCTGATGCGTTCCCACATCTACGATCTGACCTCTATCCAGCACGACGATCTTGTCCGCTCTGTGAATCGTCGTTAGCCGGTGCGCAATAACGATCGTAGTGCGGCCCTGCATCAAGTTCGACAATGCTCGTTGAACCAGCCGCTCCGAATGCGTATCGAGCGATGAAGTCGCCTCGTCAAGAATGAGAATCGGCGCGTTCTTCAATATCGCGCGAGCTATGGCAACTCGCTGCCGCTCTCCGCCCGAAAGCTTCAATCCCCGCTCTCCGACGATCGTTCCGTAGTCGCCGCGCTCCATTATGAAGTCATGCGCATACGCAGCGGAGGCCGCCGCCTCTATGCTCGCGTCGTCGTACTCCGGACTTCCGTAGGCGATATTGTTCTTGAAAGAGTCGTTAAACAAAATCACATCCTGAGTCACAAGTCCTATCTGCTTCCTGAGGCTGCCAAGACGCACCTTTCGGACATCAATGCCGTCGATCAAAATTCGGCCCGTCGTCGGATCGTAGAATCTCATGAGAAGATTCGAGAGCGTTGTCTTTCCCGCTCCGGACAGGCCCACAAGCGCGACGACCTCTCCTCGATTCACGGTTAAATTGACGCCTTTCAAGATCCAATCGGCGGAGTCGCGATACTTGAACGATATATTCTCGATTTCAATCTTGTCTTTGAGCGTGGTTATAGCGAGGGCATCTTCCGCGTCTTTGATCTCGGTATGCGTGTCCAGCAGAGCATAGATTCGCGCACTTGCCGCAAATGACTGCTGAAAATAGTTCTGAATCCGCGAGAGTTTTCTGAGCGGATCGTACATCTGGAGCAGCGCCACTATATAAGCAGCGAAGTCTCCGACCGTCATTACGCCGCGGCTGATCATCTTTTGCGAGGCCAGCAAAAAGGACGCGGCAATCACGACCCCCAACATTTCCAGTATCGGAGACGACAGGTAGACAACTCGCGCCGCCTTCACCTGAGTTCCGGCGAGATCCGTCAGCGCACGCAGGAATCGGCGCTGTTCAAAGCGCTCCATCCCGAATGCCTTGACGATTCGGCTTCCGGATATCGTCTCCTGCGCGATATCGAGCACTTCTTCCGTATTCACCTGAGTGTGATGCGCGATGCGCCGGAGCCTTTTCCCAAATCTGACCGTGAGAAGATAGACAATCGGACCGATTACCAGCATCAACAGAGTCAGGCGCCAGTTCAACAAGAGCACGAGTGCAAACAGCGAGAGAAACGTCAACCCTTCGCGAAGCAGATCCGCGAGAAGCGACGAAACAGCCGTCTGCACGCGCTCGGAATCGCTGATTATATGCGAGGTCAATGAATTCGTTGGATGATCGGTGAAGAACTCGCTCGACTGATGAAGAATATGCTCGTAGAGCCGCCGCCGCAGATCGACGACCACGTTGATTCCGACCCGCCACATCAAGACGTTGGAGATGTATTCGGAAAAACCTCGGATCGCCGTGAACACCACGAGGAGCGCTGCTATGACCGGCCACGCATTGGTTCCTTCAGGCAGGTAACGATGCACATCCAGCCTGGAAAAAGCATGCTCCGAGCCGTTGCCGGGCAACAGATCTATGATGGATTTGAGGAGCGCTGTCCGCCCGGCTTCGAACACGCCGACCAGCGTCATCAGAAAGAACGCCAAAGCAAACAAACCGGCGTAGGGCCGTACGTGCTTCAGCAGTATGCGGAAATCTTTCATCAGATCAATGATCGGAACGATTCGCCCGTTCGGTAAAACTGTTCATTATACGCTACCGGGTATTCGAGACAAAGCTCGAACCCGCGGCAGGTTGCCCGCTTTGCCGGCTGCCGGAAAGCGGTGCGTTTTGACGATCGACTAATTGAGCGACATAACCCGGCGCTGTAGAATCACCCTGCATGCAATTAACCGACAACGCCTCGCGTGTTCTTGCGAAGCGAATCCTCACAAGAGACGATCAGGACAGGGTCATCGAAACGCCCGAGGAGATGTTTCGGCGCGTAGCTCGATCGATCGCCTCCGCCGAGCTCCAACACGGCCGTTCCACCCGAGAGGCCGCCGCCGTCGAAGCCGATTTCTTTGAAGTCATGCAATCTCTCGAATTCCTGCCGAACTCCCCCACGTTGATGAATGCCGGACGCGACCTTGCCCAGCTTTCAGCCTGCTTCGTGCTGCCGATTGAAGACTCGATGGACAGCATTTTTGAAACGCTGCGGGAAACAGCCCTCGTGCAGAAGAGCGGAGGAGGCACGGGATTCTCATTCTCGCGCCTTCGGCCAAGCGAAGACTACATAAAGTCGACCCAGGGACAATCGAGCGGGCCGGTATCGTTCATGCGGTTGTATAACTTCGCGACCGAGGTGACAAAGCTGGGCGGCAAACGCCGAGGCGCAAACATGGCCGTCCTTCGAGTGGATCATCCCGATATCGTAGAGTTCATAGGTTCAAAAACTAATCCGCTTGAATTGAATACGTTCAACATCTCGGTGGCCGTGACCGACGAGTTCATGTCGCGGGTGAAATCGCGAGAGCAATACGATCTGGTGAATCCTCGAACAGGAGCCGTCAGCGGCAGGCTGGATGCCTATACAGTATTCGACCAGATCTGTGAGCACGCCTGGAGCAACGGCGAGCCGGGCGTCATCTTCATAGATCGGATCAATCGAGACAATCCGACGCCGGAACTCGGCCGGATCGAGAGCACTAATCCATGCGGAGAGCAGCCGCTCCTTCCCTATGAATCGTGCGTGCTCGGCTCCGTGAATCTGGCTGCGTTCGCTCCAAACGGCAAGGTCGAATATGAGCGCCTGAAGCGCGTAGTACAGATCGGCGTCCGCTTTCTCGATAACATCATCGATGTCAGCCAGTACCCTGTTCCAAAGATCGGCGAAATCACGCGCCTAAATCGCAAGATCGGATTGGGAGTGATGGGCTGGGCCGATCTGCTCATCACATTGGGCGTGCCTTACGATTCGGACGAAGCCGTTGCTCTCGCGGAAGAGTTGATGGGCTTCATTTCGCGCGAAGCCCTCGCAGCCTCGCTCCGTTTAGCTTCCGAACGCGGGCCGTTTCCGCGTTGGTTTAATGAAAACATCTACAAGTCGCGCAACGAGCCGCCGCGCCGCAATGCTACGGTGACGACCGTGGCCCCTACAGGAACCTTGAGTCTGATCGCGAATTGCTCCAGCGGAATCGAACCGCTATATGCACTGGCCTATGAGCGGCTCTCGTTCGAATCCGAGCGAATGACTTTTGTTCATTCGCTATTCGAACGCTACGCTCGAAAGCATGGCTTCTACAGTGAAGCGCTGATCAAGCGAATAGCGGCGACAGGCGCGGTATCACACGATGACAGCGTTCCGATAGAAGCGCGTCGCTTGTTTGTCACTACTCACGAAATCGCGCCTGAATGGCATGTCAGGATGCAAGCAGCTTTTCAACATCACATCGACGCGGCCGTGTCGAAGACGATTAACTTCCCGTCCTCGGCAAGCGTCGACGAGGTAAAGCAGGCCTACCTCCTTGCCTATGAGCTCGGTTGTAAAGGGATCACCGTATATCGTGACAGATCGCGGGAGAAACAGGTTCTGAGCACTCGAGCGGAAGATATGAAGCAGCCGGCCACGCTGGCGGCCGCGGAAAAGATGGAGATTGAGCGGCCGGAGAACCAGCTTCTGGCGAAGAATCTCTGCCCGGATTGCGGCTCCGCGTTACGGCACAACGGCGGATGCCTGTATTGCATGTGCGGCTATTCGGTATGCATTCAAAACTGACGCGCGATCAATTTCGCGCATCAACCAACATCTGAAATCCATGGAGGGGCCGGGCGTTCTCCGCCGCTCTGGGAGGGAGTTAACGCCTATGGCGTTTATTTTCCTCTTTGCCAACCATCCCGTGGTACTATTTCTTCGCATTGCAGGCGACGCCCAAAAACGTGAGCGGTTGTTATTCGGAATACATAAACGGTCTTAGATAAAATGAATGCAAGCGTAACCGCGGCTCTCTCACTCGGATTCATCTACGGATTAAGACATGCCCTCGACGCGGATCACCTTGTCGCGGTCTCCACAATTGTCAGCGAGCATAAGAGTGTTCTGCGATCGTCTCTGATCGGAACCTTCTGGGGGATCGGTCACACGGCTTCGCTCTTTGTGGTCGGGTTGGTCGTCGTCCTGCTCAGAGCGGCGATACCTCCCCACGTCGGCACGGCAATGGAGATGGCCGTCGCGCTGATGCTGGTCGTACTCGGAATAAACGTATTGTGGAAACTTGGAAAAGAACGCGGCCTGGCCGTTCACGCTCATTCACATTTACATGAAGACGGCGCTCCGCATACTCACCTTCATCTACACACGGAAAAAAGTCACGACCACCCTCACTATCTCTTTAGGATTGGCCGAAGGCCGTTTCTTGTGGGCCTGGTCCACGGAATGGCCGGCAGCGCCGCCTTGACCCTTGCCGTTCTGACTACCATTCCTTCAGTGCTGCTCGGCCTGACATATATCGTTGTCTTTGGAGCCGGATCGGTCGGAGGGATGTTGTTGATGAGCGCGATGATCAGCCTGCCGTTCGCGACTACAGCCCGCCGGTTCTCCAAAATAAACTGGTGGATCAGGCTGACCGCCGGCGTCGCGAGCATCGCCTTCGGTTTGGTGCTGGGATGGGGCTTATTGTCTGAGTTGAGATCCTGAAGGCCGGTACTCTTTCCGTTCACCGCTAATAATCAGCCTCTTTCTCACCGCTATCAAAAGAATAGTTCAGCGAGATAGAACAGCGCTACGCCTGCGAACACCATAAGCGACGCTCTCAATCCGCCTTCTCGCTTATTGACTTCGGGAATCAGATCGGATGCGGCTACGTAAAGAGTGACCCCGGCCGACAACGGCAAGGCATAAGCTGAAAGCGGGCGTGACCAAATAGAGACCTGGCCAAAAGCGAGCGCCGAGCAGGAGCCCGCCAATGTTGCGACGCCGAGCAGCAACGACGCCATTCTCGCATCGTTTCGGGTTCGGCCCGCGGCTAAAACCATCGAGGCGACGGTGAAGCCTTCGGGAAGCTTATGCAGAAGGATCGCGAAGAATAGAAGCAGGCCGAGATGAGTGTTCACCAGAAACCCTATCGTTATAGACACGCCGTCAAAGAAGGCGTGAATCATAAGGGCTCCGACACCGGTCAACGCCGCGTGATGAGCGATCATCGCGTCTTCATGCGTCTCCTCGCCAAAGTGAAAATGCGGTGCAATCGTGTGCTCGAACAACTGCAACATCAGGTAGCCCGCCAGCAGCCATGCCATCGGATGTAGATGCGGCTTCTCCCAGAGGGCGACCGCTTCGGGAACGACCGCTAGAAACACAGTCGCCAGCATGAAACCGGCGCCGAGGCCGATCAGATATTTCAAGGCTGTTCGACCGATTCGCGGCGACGAGACAAGCACGCCGCCCGCTATATTCGCGCAGGAAGCCGCCAGACCGTAGACGATGAGCATGGTAGCGCCCATTTGAAGTCCCGGAATATAACATAAAGACCGACTGGCGAACGAAGAGCTAATGCGCCGAGTGGCCGGCATCCCACAATTGGCGGTTTGCTCCACATCTTTCCTGCCGCGGCCCACATATTTCCACCGGCGGGCCAAAACAAAGCAAGCTCCCGGTCCGCTCAAATTTCTTGGCGCGACTAGCCCCGATCCACACAATCTAGTGGGCTCGACGCAGAGGTTCCACAACATAGTACAATTGCCCGATCACGGCGCACCCATTGCCGCGAGAGCGAACTAACCCCTTATTTTTTATAGCTTGACACGACTTTTTATCTAAAGTACGATACCGCGGAAGTGGAATAAAGTGGACTTATCTGGATTGTAAGGAACTGAGGTGGTTCGCGAGATAAGGGCGGTGGGATTGGTTAACTGAATGCTGAGGGGAAACTCAAAAGTCAGGATCGATGAAAAAGGCCGGATCAAGATTCCCACCTCATACCGGCGTCATATTGAAGAGAATTACGGAAATGAATTTTATGTAACCAGCCTGACCGGCGACTCGGCTCGAATCTACCCGATGAAAGAATGGCTCCTTATAGAGGAGAAGCTTCGAGCAAAGGGAACTATGGACAAAGCGGTCAGGAAATTTCTCGACCGCACCAACTATTACGGGCAGGTTGTGGAAATGGACTCACAGGGGCGCGTGCTGATACATCCGCTTCTTCGCACCAGCGCTCATCTGGTCTCGGATGTCGCCGTGCTCGGCTATCTCCATTATCTGGAAGTCTGGAGTATGGATCACTTCAAGCAGCGGCTCGAAAGCGAGCCTTATACGGAAGAGGACGAGGCGAGTATCGCTCAACTGGGAATCTGACGGAGTCTTTAGATCGGCGGGATGAAGATTGGAATCTATACAACCGACAGATCGCCTCTCACAGGAACCACATCAGCCCGTGCTGCTGACAGAGGTTCTGGAATGGCTGAAACCAGGCGAGGGCGCATTGATCGTCGATTGCACGCTGGGGATGGGAGGGCACTCGGAAGCGCTGCTCAAAGAGAACCCAACCGCGCGGGTGATCGGACTGGATCGCGACTCCGAGAGCCTCGAATTGGCCCAAGCTCGATTGAGCGAATTTGGCGACCGATTTCTGGCTGTTCATTCGGATTATGAGGATCTTTCTCAAGTACTGGAAGAGCGTGGAATCATTGCCGTGGATTGCATTCTCGCGGATCTCGGCATCTCGTCCTTCCAACTCGAAGCACCGGAACGCGGGTTCAGCTTCCTGAAGGACGAGCCTCTCGATATGAGAATGGACAGACTCGGCGGCTTAACGGCGGCCGACCTTGTAAACGACCTCGGCGAGAAAGAACTCGCGGATTTGATATTTGAAAAAGGTGAGGAACGGGGTTCCCGCGGAATCGCGAGAGCGATAGTGAAGGAACGGACGCGGCAGCGCATCGAATCCACAAAGCAGCTTGCGGACATCGTGATTCGAGCGCTTCATCAGCGCGGTAAATGGCGCATTCACCCGGCTACGCGGACGTTTCAAGCATTGAGAATTGCCGTGAACGGCGAACTGGAGCGGTTGAACGAGTTCATTTCGACTGCTATTTCAATGCTGCGAATCGGGGGGCGGCTCTCGATTATCTCCTTCCACTCTTTGGAGGACCGCATCGTCAAGAACGCGTACAGGCGTGAGTCGGGACGCTGCATATGTGAGGGGCGGGAGGCGCGGCCGGTATCAGGGGACGGCTCAGTTGTCTGTTTGACATGCGGGGCCGCGCGCCGCGTCGCGATTCTGACTCGAAAGGCTATTCGGCCTTCCGAGCAGGAAATGGATCGGAACCCGAGATCTAGAAGCGCTCGCATGCGCATTTGCGAGCGAACACATCAATGAGTTTTAGCCCTGTCTGTAAAGTAGGATGAGCAGGCGGCTTTGAAGGCTCGAATAGGCTCTGGACGCCAGTCCTGGCGCTAAAAGCGGGCCGGAGAAGATCGGAACATCCTAAAACCCTTCGCAGGAGGACAGGATCATGTCAGCTCTCTTCTATCATGGCGCCAGTGTAGACAATTCACGCGTAATCAGACCGGTCAGCAGGCGAGTATTCGCCTGGTTGGCAACCATCGCGGTTGTCGGTTCCATCGTCTCGACCGGTTTCGTTATCAGCGCCCGCCAACATTTTGAAGCCGTAACCATCGGTTATCAAAGCGAACAGATGCGCCAGCAGTCCACAGAGCTGGATGAGAAGCTTCGTACGCTCGAAGTCGAGCGCGCCCGAGCTTCTTCACCCGGTGAGATAGAGCGCAGGGCAAAAACCCTGGGTCTGGACAGGGCTGGAGCCGGAATCAACATCAAGCGTCCGGCCTCTCGAAACAACTAGCGGCAAGCTCCGGATTTCCTTCGAGGAAATCGACAGCCTGCTCGGATCGTTTGGTCGAATCACTGATCGCAGGGGTGTAATGGCAAGGCACATTTCAGCGGATCGCCGTTTTGTCGTCGTTCTAATTTGCGTGGTCGCGTGGGGGCTCGCGGTCGGCGGCAAACTGGTTAAGCTTCAGGTTCGGGAGCACGATAAGCTCTTGGAACGGGCTGAACACCAGCAGCAGTTCAATATCGACCTCAGTCCTATGCGCGGCGTCATCTATGATCGGAGCGGTCATGAATTGGCGCGATCCGCCCTGGTGAAATCGCTGTACGCACAACCTTCGAAAATCGTCGATCCGGCCGCTGCCGCCGACAAGCTAGCGACGGTTCTGGACGACATAGATCGCGATGCCCTCTTAAAGAGACTCAAATCGAGCGCGGTTATGGTGGTGGTGAAGCGCAAGCTGACGCGGGAAGAAACTGCCGCGATTGAAAAGACTGATATCCCTGGGCTGCGATTGATCAACGAAATGAAGCGCTTCTATGTCAACGGGGCCGCGGCCAGCCACGCCATCGGTTTCGTAGACATAGATGAGCGCGGAATGGGCGGCGTCGAGCTCGTCTATGATAAGGTTGTCAGAGGCCAGGGCGGCAAAATTCTGTTGGATGTGGATGCATTCAAAAACCCGTACGATCACTCCGTGGAAGATGCGGTACCGGGCGCCGGGTTGACTCTCACACTCGACACGATGCTCCAGCAGGATGCTGAAAAAGCGCTAGCCGAGGCGATTCGTACAACCGGCGCGAAGGGCGGAGCCATCGTCATTCTAAGACCAGCAACCGGGGAGATTCTGGCAATCGCCAACTCGCCGACATTCGACGCAAACAAGCTCGCGGACTCTTCGGACGAGCAGCGCAGCAACCGCGCCATTGAAACGGCGTTCGAGCCCGGATCCATCTTCAAGGCGATCACTTATGCGGCCGCTCTCGACGAGGGCCTCATAAAGCCTTCCTCCCTGATCGACTGCGGAAGGGGCGAAATCAAAATCGGCGATCACATAATCCACGACGGCCACGCAGGCGTTATGACAGCCCGCGACGCGCTGGCGAAATCCTCCAACGTTGCAGCCATCAAGATGGGCGAGAAACTCGGCAAAGCAAGGCTCGCGAAATATATCGAGAAATTCGGATTCGGCCGCCGCACCGGGATCGAGCTGCCGGGCGAATCCCGCGGTCTGCTGCGCGACTACAAAGAGTGGGAGGCCACTTCCCTCGGCGCCATACCGATGGGTCACGAGATTGGAGTCACGGCCGTTCAGGCCGTTGCAGCGTTCGCGGCAATCGCCAACGGCGGAGAATGGGTTCAGCCGCATCTGGTGAGCCAGATCGGCTCTTCATCCGACGAGCCGCCGACCGAACATAAGGCTGAAAGAAGGCGGGTCATAAGCGAATCAACCGCGAATTCTCTGAAGGAAATGCTCGAAGCCGTCGTCATCCACGGAACCGGAAAACTGGCGGGAATCTCCGGATATCGAGCCGCGGGCAAAACCGGAACGGCTCAAAAGGTGGACCCGGCTACCGGCCGTTATTCCAAGACTCGCTATGTTTCCTCCTTTGCGGGTTTCGCTCCGGTAGAAAACCCTCAGATCGCGTGCATTGTTTCGATCGACGAACCGCGCGGCGTGCACCTCGCGGCCGCAGTCGCGGCGCCGGTGTTCGCAAAAGTTGTTGCGGATGCTTTGCGCACCCTTGGAGTTCAACCGGCGGTAGCGGCTTCGAACGAGATTGCCTCGAACGGCGGCCACATATTCGACATTTCCAATACGGCCGGATACCCCTACCTCAATTCAACCAGCCCCGCGGCAGCTTTCGATTCTGCCCCCGCGGCGCCGTATCAGGTTTCCGAAACCCGCGCGACGGAACTCAGCGCCGTACCTAATCTCATTGGCCGCGGCATCCGCGAAGCCGCTGATATGTGCGCCGCGCGAGGCATAAGGTTGAATGTCACCGGCGAAGGTCTTGTTTGCCTCCAGTCACCCGATGCAGGCGCGCTGATTCGAGAAGGAACCGTTTGTTACGTAACCCTCTCTAAACGGCTCCTAACAGGATACCGATCTATGCAAGCCGCGCTTGAATCAGGCGGCGCGCAGGCGCGAGGACGATGAATCTCGAGGCTTTGAGCCGGAGCGTCGAGGCGATAAAGGCCGCGGGACCGCTCGATCGCGAAGCAATCGGCGTAGCTCACGACTCTCGTGAATGCGCGCCCGGTTCGGTATTCGCGGCAATTGAAGGCGAGCGCTTCGATGGACATAAGTTCATTCCCCAAGCGCTTGAAAAAGGATGCATTGCGGTTATATCCGAGCGAGCGAAGCCTGTCGAATTTGCCGCGGCCTGGATTCAAGTCGGAAACGCGAGATCGGCTCTGGCAGCCGCCGCGGCGGTCATATACGGCGATCCGTCAAACCGTCTGAAGCTGGTCGGCATCACCGGCACGAACGGGAAAACTACTACGGAATACCTGGTTGATTCGATCATACGAGCGGCCGAAGGAACTTCAGCGATGATTGGAACGATCTGTCAGAGAATAGGAGACGCGGTAGTGGATTCGCATCATACGACTCCGGAAGCGTCCGATATTCAGCGAATCCTTGCAACCGCCGTTGAACAGGGTTGCCGCTCCGCCGTTATTGAAGTGTCGTCGCACGCCATCGAGCTCCATCGCGCCGACGGGCTCCATTTCGCGGCGGCAATATTCACGAACCTCACTCGCGATCATCTCGACTATCACCACGATATGGAGAGCTACTTTGCCGCGAAGCGAAAGCTGTTTGACGGAAGCCTTGGAAGCTCACCTCGAGCGTGCGCGATAAACATCGACGATCAATATGGGAAAAGGCTGCTGCAATCAGCGGAAGGCGAGATCATAACCTACGGGTTTTCGTCGGAGGCGGATGTAAAGACAAGCAACTTTTCCTGCGATGCGAGAGGGGTCCGGTTTGTCGCCGAGACTCCATCCGGAGAGATCGACATCGATTCGCCGCTTGTCGGCCGGCCTCATGTCTATAATATTCTCGCGGCGACAGCGGCAGGATTGGCTCTGGGGTTTGATTTGAAGGCCATTGCCGACGGAGTCCGAGATTGTAAAAGCGTGCCGGGGAGATTCGAGCAGGTCTATCTGAATGAGGATCAGACATTCACGGTTGTCGTCGACTATGCGCATACCGACGACGCATTGAAGAATGTGCTTGGGGCGGCGCGCGAAGTCGCGGGCCCATCGTCCAAAGTGATCACCGTGTTCGGCTGCGGTGGCGACCGAGATCGAACGAAGCGGTCGCCGATGGGTGAAGCAGCAGCCCTCTTGAGCGATGCGGTTATCGTCACCTCGGATAATCCACGGAGTGAAGACCCCGAGGCAATCCTGGACGACGTAGAAAAAGGCATCCAAAAGATTACGACTGACTATCGACGAATCGCCGATCGGCGCGAAGCCATTTTTGAAGCTACAAACATCGCCGGTCCTGGAGACATTGTAGTCATTGCCGGAAAAGGGCACGAGACTTATCAAATTCAGGGCGCGAGGACGATTCACTTCGACGATCGCGAAGTAGCTCTGGAAGCCCTTAGCGAGAGATTCACAGCAGGAACATAAGCATATCCAATGAAGCTTGGTGAAATCATGAGCTTATTGACTAGCGCGGAAGCCGCAACCAGACTGCAACCCAGGATACGAAGCCAGGAGCCGATGGGATTCTCCATCGATTCGCGCACTATCAAGCCGGGCGAGCTATTCTTCGCCGTCCGCGGCGAGATTCACGACGGACACAACTTTGTCAAACAGGCCCTTGATAGAGGCGCCCTTGCCGCTGTCGTCGAATGGGGTTACAGAGCCGAAAACATTGACGAATCAAGCCTGATTAGAACAAGCGATACTCTGAGGTCGCTTCAGAGCCTGGCTTCGACGGTGCTCCGAACGTGGCAGGGCTTCGAGATTGCGATAACCGGCAGTTCGGGAAAAACCACGACCAAGGAAATCACTGCCGCGGTGCTTTCGAGAACGGCTCGGGTGATCAAGTCCAGCGGTAATCTCAACAATGCCTACGGCGTGCCTCTTTCAGTATTGAAGATGGAATCGGACGGAGCTCACGCCTCGGACTTCGATTTTGGCGTTTTCGAAATGGGAATGAATCACGCGGGAGAGATATCCGAGCTGACGCGAATCGCTCCGCCGGATCTCGGAGTCGTAACGAACGTTGCGGCGGTGCATCTGGAATTCTTCGAATCCGTCGATGAAATCGCCGAAGCCAAGGCCGAGATGGTGTCCGGCATAAAGCCTGGCGGGGCCGCGGTGCTCAACGCGGACGACGATAGAGTAGCTCGAATGAGATCGCGCCGGCGCGATGTAGAATTCAGAACGTTCGGAATCGAACGGAATGCCGACGTCATGGCTCGCGAAATAAAAGCCGATGGCTTGCGCGGCAGCAGCTTCATTCTCGCGACGCCTCACGGCGAAGTTGCGGCCAAATTACCATTGACGGGCCGGCACAATCTGCTCAACGCGCTTGCTGCGGCCGCGATAGGTGATTTCTATGGCGTACCCGTTTCGGAAATCGCCTCGGCGCTTGCAACGTGCACTCCGCCGAAGATGCGCGGTCAACTTGTGAAGCTCGCAAATGATATAACCGTGATCAACGACTCATATAACTCCAATCCGAATGCGCTGGACGAGATGATCGCGACATTACGTTCGACCGAGTGCAAGAGAAGAATAGTCGTCGCCGGCGAGATGCTGGAGCTTGGCGCTTCAGGTCCAGAGCTGCACCGCGCATCCGGCAGACGCATTTCATCAGCCGACATCGGCCTTCTCATCGGCGTTAGAGGCATGGCGAACGAAATCGTCAAAGGGGCTCGGGAAGCCGGATTCACGGCGGATAACGCCGTTTTTTGCGAGACCGTTGAAGATGCGGCGGAGTTGTTGCTGGGGCGGCTAGATGCGGGGGATTGCGTGCTGGTGAAGGGATCGCGCGGAGTCAGAATGGAAATCGTGGTTGAAAGACTGAGGAAGCAGTTGGGTGAAGCGCCCGAATAGGAGGAGAATCGCGGATTGTTCTACTATCTAAGACTGCTTCAAAACGTTCATGAGAGCCTGTCTTTCCTGCGAATTTTTCAGCAAGTGACCTGGCGTTCAGCCTGGGCCGCCATTACCGCCCTATTAATCAGCCTGGTCCTGGGTCCGAAGATGATCAGGAAGTTGAAGCAGTTTCAGATAGGCCAGCAGATCCGCGAAGAGGGGCCGAGCGCTCACCAATCCAAGCGCGGCACCCCGACTATGGGCGGCGTCCTGATCGTATTCGCGGTCACCGCGGCCACTATTTTATGGGCGGATCTCTCAATCTCGTACGTGTGGATCGCGGTTTTTTCGATCCTCGCCTACGGCGCAATCGGGTTCGCGGACGACTACTTGAAAGTGAAGCGTCGACATAATCTCGGTCTGACGGGCAAGCAGAAACTCGCGCTCCAGTTTCTGGCCGCGATGATAATGACGCTGGCGCTTAAATATCTCGCTTCTTACAGCACGCGTTTGAGCGTGCCGTTCGTCAAGACATTCACGCCCGAGATATGGTGGCCGATCTATCTGCTTATCTTCGCGCCGCTGGTGCTCGTGGGAACCTCGAACGCCGTCAACCTGACGGATGGACTGGACGGCCTTGCGATATCGGTCACGGTGGTCACCTCCGGCGCGTTGACCGCATTCGTCTACGTCTCGGGACACAGTCAACTGGCGGTTTATCTCGGGCTGGCGCACAACCCCGAGATTCACGAGCTGACGATTTTCTGTGCGGCATTGGTGGGGGCAAGCCTGGGCTTCCTCTGGTTCAATGCGCCTCCCGCGGAAGTTTTCATGGGTGACGTTGGAGCACTGGGAATCGGCGGGGCGATCGGAGCCGTAGCCGTGATGATCAAGCAGGAATTTCTACTGGTAATGATCGGAGGCGTTTTTTTTATCGAAGCAGTCTCCGTGATCATGCAGGTGACTTCGTTCAAGCTGCTGCGCAAGCGCATCTTCAGAATGACCCCCCTGCACCATCACTTCGAGCTTGCGTATCCACCGGAAGTATCGCGGCGCATGGAGCCGAAGATCGTTTTTCGATTTCTTATAATCGCGATTCTGTTCGCGCTTCTCAGTCTTTCAACGCTGAAGCTCAGATAGAGTGCGTGTAAGTAGGTCGGTCTAGTCGTAAACAAGATGGAGTTCGGGGGAAAAAGAGTTCTTGTCGTGGGGGCGGCCCGTAGCGGGATGGCGGCCGCGCGTCTACTTCAGTCGCGCGGCGCCATCGTTACGGTTAATGACTCACAAGGCGAAGATCATTTGAGCTCGCAGGCGCGAGAACTGCGCGAGCTCGGAATCTCGTTCGCTTTCGGAGCACACAACCCATCGCTCTTCATCAATGCCGATCTGATCGTGCTGAGCCCCGGCGTTCCCGCCAATCTCGCCGAGCTCGAAGCGGCTCGCAGAGCCGGGATCAAGACAATAAGCGAAGTAGAGTTGTCTGGGCTCCTGTTGAAAGGCCGATTAATCGGGATCACCGGCTCGAACGGCAAGACGACGACTACAACGTTGACCGGAGAGCTCATGCGATCGGCGGGGGCAAGAGTCCTCGTCGGAGGCAACATCGGCGCTCCACTCGCCGCACTCCTGGACGACTCCACGGACGAGACATGGACCGTCGCTGAGTTATCCAGTTTTCAGCTCGAGACGATCGATACAATGCGGGTCAACGTCGCCGTAGTCACCAACATTTCACCCGATCATCTTGACCGCCATGCCTCATTCGACGACTACGTAGCGGCAAAGAAGAAGATATTCCTGAATCAAAAGCCCGATGACTGGGCGGTGTTGAACGCGAAGGATCCAGTGGTGACTCGAATGTTCTCTTCCGATGCGCGCAAGGTTCTCTTCGACTCTCGAGGAATGGGACAAGCCGATGTCTATTTAAAGAATGACCGCATCTTCACGACGCTTTTCAAGGGAGGCGAGGCCGAAGTCATATCGAGGGCCGATATTCCGCTTCGCGGAATGCACAATGTAGAGAACATTATGGCTTCTCTCGGTGCAACGATCTGTGCGTTGGGACTGGATCGAGAGGCCCTTCCGACACTGCGTGATGCAATCAAGAGCTTCTCGGGGGTCGAGCATCGAATCGAGTTCGTAGCGGAGATCAACGGCGTCAGGTATTACAACGACTCAAAGGCGACGAATGTTGATTCGACAATCAAAGCCCTCGAAGCATTCGACGGCGGAATCGTGTTGATCCTGGGGGGCAAAGACAAGGGCAGCGATTACTCGGTTCTGACGCCGTTGATTCGCGAACGCGTAAAGAAAGTTATTTTGATCGGAGCTGCAAGCTCGAAGATCGAATCACAGCTTCAAGGCGCATGCTCGATGTCGAGGGCGGATTCAATGGAGCACGCGGTGAGATTAGGCAAGCAGTCGGCTCAACCAGGAGATACCGTCCTTCTGGCGCCCGCATGCGCCAGCTTCGATATGTTTGAGAATTATGAGCACCGGGGCCGAGTGTTCAAGGAAGCTGTTCGATCTCTGGTGAAGGAGAATTAAATCCGTTGGCATTGCTGATTCGGAATTTCAACCGAAGCATAACAATCAAGGTAGGGCGAGCCTCCGTGCCCGCCCGCACAGGGGTTTTGACGTCGGGTGTTTTGCCGCTAGTCGAAGAGTTGATCACGTCGATTGAGGAAGATCGCAGATGGAAGAGAGCATAAGAATCACGACCCCGAGCTGGAAGCGCGATCACGAGAATCGCGAGGCCAGGCTGATCTCGCGGCGCGCCGCCGCCGCGCGCGAGATGTCAGTAGACAAGGTGCTTCTGTTCGTTATCCTGGCGCTCACGTTGTTCGGCCTCGTTATGGTCTACAGCGCTTCGGCAATGCTCGCCCAAAAACGATACGGCAGCCAGTTCTACTTTCTGATCCGGCAGTCAGTGTGGGCGTTGGTGGGATTGGTTGGGATGGCCGCGGCGATTCGAATCGACTACCGGCAATACAAGCGGCCGGGAGTCGCTCTCGGGCTGCTCGTCATCTCGATCGTGATGCTTCTTGTCGTGTTCTTCTGCCCGGTCGTGAACGGCACTCACCGATGGTTTAGATACGGAGCGGCGTCGCTCCAGCCTTCGGAGATCACCAAACCCGCACTGGTGCTGATCCTCGCTTATTTCCTGGAGCGGCAGGCCGACCGCATCAGCGAATTCCGAGTGACCTTTCTTCCCGCGGCGTGCGTCGCGGGCATGATGATGGGGCTCGTCGCATTGGAGCCGGATCTCGGAACCTCGTTGTCGATGGGTTTGATCTTCACGGTCGTCATATTTGTAGCCGGGGCAAAGTTGAGGCATCTCGCGACCATGGTGATTCCGGCCATTCCCGCGCTTGCTTATATGCTCATGGTTCCGTGGCGATTTCAGCGATTGATGGATTTTCTCGATCCATGGAAAAACCAGACGACTTCGAGCTTCCAGACTGTTCAGTCGCTGATTTCAATAGGAAGCGGCGGCCTGACCGGCCTCGGATTCGCGCAGGGCAAGCAGAAGCTGTTTTATCTTCCGTCTCCGCACACCGACTTCATCTTCGCGGTGATCGGTGAAGAGTTAGGTTTGATCGGGGCCGGACTTATCATCATTGCATTCGGCGCGGTGGCATGGCGCGGCCTCCGAGCGGCGCGCATGGCCCCGGATCAGTTCGGTCAGTTACTGGCGATGGGGCTGACGGTTATGATCGCGGCGCAAGCCTTCTTCAACATCAGCGTTGCTCTTTCGCTTCTGCCGGCAAAGGGGATTCCTCTTCCCTTCATAAGCTGCGGAGGCTCTTCGCTGGCGATCAATCTTGTCGCCGCCGGCGTGCTGATGAACATTTCGAAGCACTCGAGTGAGTACCGGGTTTGAAAGCGCTGATCGCGGCAGGAGGAACCGGGGGCCACATTTATCCCGGCGTCGCGGTCGCGCGCGAGATCAAGCGGCGTGAGCCCGCGGCCGAGATATTGTTCGTAGGCACACCGCGCGGTCTTGAATCGAGGATCATTCCCAGAGAAGGGTTCAAACTCGAGTTGATGAAGGTGAGCGCGCTTAAGGGCGTCTCGCTCTTTGAAAGGATTAAGTCGCTGGCGCAACTGCCCTGCGGCTTTATCGCGGCGCGGAGAATTCTCAAATGGTTCAAGCCCGATGTCGTGATCGGAGTCGGCGGGTATTCTTCAGGCCCGATGCTCTTAATGGCCGCGCTTCGGCGCCTGCCCACTCTGATCGTGGAGCCTAATGCTCTGCCGGGTTTCACCAATCGAGTGCTCGCGAGATTCGTTACCGCGGCCGCTGTCAGCTTCGACGAGTCGCTTAAGTATTTTCGCCGACGAGGGCGAGTCACCGGTAATCCGGTTCGAGCCGACTTCGCGAATCTTCGGCCAAAGCAGCGGGGCGAGAAGTTCACGGTCTTGATTTTCGGCGGAAGCCAGGGAGCGCGCGCGATAAACACGGCGATGATCTCGGCGATTAAATTACTCGGCGACCGTGGAGAATCAATGCTCGTGATTCATCAGACCGGCGAAAGCGATTTTGAAGCAGTGGAAAAAGCATATGCGGCTGCCCGCTTCGAAAATGTTGAAGTAATGAAATACATCAACGACATGCCCGCGTACTTCGAGCGCGCCGACATCGTGATCTCACGCGCGGGCGCAACGTCGGTCGCGGAGATCGCGGTCAGCGGAAAAGCCGCTTTGTTTATCCCCTTCCCTTTCGCGACCGACGATCATCAGCGTCGAAACGCGGAAGTGTTCACCGAGGCGGGAGCGGGCCGAATGATTCTTCAAAAGGAGCTGACGCCGGAGCGTCTGGCAGCCGAATTAAGAGAGTTGATTGACGATCCGAAGCAGGTGAGCGGAATGGAAGAAGCCAGCCGTAAGCTGGGCAAGCCCGACGCCGCCAGCCGCGTCGTCGATCTTGTCTATGAGTTAGCAGGTTCGAATCGTGGTGTTTAGAGGAGTCAGACATATTCATTTTGTGGGGATCGGCGGCATCGGCATGAGCGGTATCGCCGAGGTCCTGCTGTCGCTGGGACAGAACTTCGTAGTAAGCGGTTCCGATCTCAAACGGTCTGAGATAACAAGCAGGTTGGAAACCTTGGGGGCCAGAGTGTTCGAAGGCCATCAGAGCGAGTATGTAACCGGAGCCGATGTGGTCGTAGTCTCGTCGGCGATTCGCGAGGACAATCCGGAAGCGGCGGCGGCGCGGCAGCGCCAGATTCCGGTAATACCCCGCGCGGAGATGCTTGCTGAATTGATGCGCTTGTACCGGAACGGGATCGCGGTGGCAGGCACTCACGGAAAGACTACGACTACCTCGATGATCGCTCACGTGATGACGGCTACGCACCTCGATCCGACCGTTGTTGTCGGCGGCCGTGTAGCGCCGCTTGGATCCAATGCACGGCTCGGCCGCGGAGAATACATAGTCGTCGAAGCGGATGAATCGGACGGGTCGCTGCTGCTCCTGACGCCTACAATCGCCGTCCTTACAAACATCGATCGTGATCACCTCGATCATTTTTCCGGCGGAATTGACGAGATCAAACAGTGCTTCGCTCGTTTCGTGAATCGAGTTCCCTTCTATGGCTCAATCGTTCTGTGTCTTGACGATCAGAACGTTCAGGCGATTATTCCTTCGATAACGCGACGGGCCATCAGCTATGGAATGGCGACTCAGGTCGATATTTCGGCCGTACAAATTGAATTCGACCGGGCGTTCGGTTCGGAATTCATCGTGCGCGGGTTTGGAAAAGAGCTCGGAAGAATGAAGTTGGCGATTCCCGGTCTACACAACGTGTATAACGCGCTGGCTGCTGTCGGGGTTGGTCTCGATCTTGGATTGAAGTTCGACCAGATAGCCGAAGCAATGAGCGAGTTCAAGGGGGCGGATCGAAGATTCCAGATAAAGGGTGAGAGGCACGGCATCATCGTCGTGGACGACTACGGGCATCATCCCACTGAGATACAGGCGACGCTATCCGCGGCGCGCGCTTCAGGACGGAGATTGCTTGTGCTGTTCCAACCTCATCGCTTCACTCGCACACGCGATCTGATGGAAGAGTTCGCGCGCTCGTTTTACGACGCTGATATTCTCCTGATCGCCGATATATATCCGGCCAGCGAGAACCCCATAGAAGGAATCAGCAGCGAGGCGCTGGCGGAGAAAGTGGAGAGGTTTGGCCACCGTCACGTGGAATACGTCGGCGCTCTTAGCCGCGCGGCAAACCGCGTCGTCGAACTCGCCCGCGAAGGCGATCTGATATTGACGCTCGGCGCCGGGAACGTTGTGCAGGCCGGAGAAGAAGTTCTAAGGCAGCTCTAAGGTGCTTCGATGGGCGATTCAAAAAAACGGAGCCAGGTTGTGACGCCAAGAAAACGGCGGCCTAAGGCCGGAGCCTCGCGTCGAAGCGGAGCTATGAATGCTAACTACTTCTTCGCCTCACCCGCTTTACTCATGAAAATCGGCGGAGTACTCGCGCTGATACTCATCGCCTTCATTGGCTATCGCTGGCTTGTGGGCTCCGGGACGTTCTCGCTGCATCGCGTACGCGTGACGGGTGCATCCGCGGGACTCACCGCGGAGATCGAACAAACCGTAAGGAAGGCAAGCGCTCAGACGAGCGTCGCCGATCTCGACCTCACCTCGTTGAGGCAAAAGGTGGAGGCGCTGCCCAAGGTGCAAGCCGCATCGGTGCGGCGCGCCCTTCCGGACGAGCTCAGGATCGACGTCACCGAGCGGCAGCCAGCGGTATTGGTGCGGCGCGAAAACGGGAATCTCGCCTGGCTGGATTCGGAAGGGATCGAGCTTGGCGATCTGAACAGCATGAAGATCGGTGGATCGGCGACGCTCCCACCCGTTGCGCGTGGTTTTTCGGAGGGCGCGCGCAGTCCCGCCGCCGGAGCCGATGATCGCGACCGCATTGCAATATACAAACAAATAGAAAAAGAGTTCGGCCAGGATCCCGGAGCCGTCCTGGATATGGTCGACGAGATAGACCTCACCTATACGAAGGACGTCAATCTGCGCATCGCGGGAACCGCCGTGATGGTGCACGTGGGTAGCCGGGATTTCAGGAATAGGTTCGAGACCGGACTGGCCGTACTCGACGCCGCAAGACGAGGCAATGAAGACCTGTTGCGCAGGTACAAAGTGCCCGACGCCGCGAGCGTGATCAAAAATTCCGATCGCATCAACTACATCGAGGCCGCCAGATCCGATCGAGTCGTATTGAGCTTCTCTTCACCCGGCGCGGAAAAGAAGGACAAACAAGACAGGCAGGAAACAACTAAGAGGTGAGGTTCGGCATAGGCGAGATCAGCCCCGATATCGGCAATCGAGATATCCGGAATCGCGATATCAGGAATCGCCCAAACGACGCCGGAGGACGATAAAACAATGGCTAAAGGACAGAGACACATTGCGGCAATAGACATCGGCACCACGGAAGTCCGCACCATCGTGGGCGAGATGACGGACGCCGACCGGCTCGAGGTTGTCGGCATCGGCAGGCAGCCTTCTCGCGGCGTCAGAAAAGGCGTTGTAGTAAACATCGAGGCCACGGTTGACGCCATAAGGCAGTCGGTTGAAGAGGCCGAGCTTATGTCGGGACTCCCGATCGATTCCGCTTACGTCGGAATCGGCGGAGTTCAGCTTCGAGGTATGAATTCCCGGGGTGTCATCGCGATAAGCCGCCGCAATCGAGAGATCAACGAAGAAGACGTGTTCCGGGTGATCGATCAGGCGAGGTCTGTCAGCATTCCAACCGATCGCGAAATTGTCGACGTGCTGCCTCAGGAGTTCACCGTCGACGGCCAGGATGGAATCGGCAATCCCATCGGCTTTCTCGGTATGAGGCTCGAAGCCGCCGTCCACGTAGTATCGTCTCCAATAACGGCCAGACAGAACGTTATAACTTCGGTGAATCGCGCCGGGATGATCGTCATCGACACGGTGGTCAATCACGTAGCTGTCGCCGAATCGACCCTCGCCGCGGACGAGAAAGAATTCGGCGCGGCCGTTGTAGATATCGGCTCGGAGATTACAAGTCTAACCATAGTCTATCGCGATGCGATTCGGCACACGGCGGTGTTCCCTATTGGAGGAGCCCACTTCACCAACGACATAGCCGTCGGGGTACGGACGCCGGTTCCCGAAGCCGAGCGCATCAAGCGAACTGAAGGATGCGCCCTGGCGGGGTTGATGGGCGACCACGAACGCGGTCACGTAGTCGAAGTGCCCTCGGTCGGCGCCAAGCAGCCAAGGATGCTGAGCCGGCAGCTCCTCTGCGAGATCCTCCAGCCTCGCGCGGAAGAATTGTTCACTCACGTGTATGACGAAATCCAGCGCGCGGGTTTCGATCGCCAGATATTGTCGAGCGTGGTGCTTGTCGGCGGCGGCTCGATGATGGAAGGGATGGTCGATGTGGCGGAACAAATCCTGGACCTTCCGGCGAGATGCGGGTTACCGGATTTCGTGGGCGGATTAACCGGTGAAGTCAGCAGTCCGGCGCTGGCGGCGGCGGTTGGAGTGATGTTGTTTGGGTTCCATAAGCAGATCAACCTGAAGAAGATACATTCATTGAAGGATGGCGCGCCGAGACAAGCGGGCTTTTTCAAGCGATTGTTTCAGCAAAGGTGACTCTGAAGCGAAATAAAAAGAGGCTGGTTCGCAAATATTTGTTGTTCGGGTGATTTTCATGTGCTACTATTTGGCGGGTCTTCAGAAATCAGGTCTACCATATATTGTAGCTATAAGCTGCCAGCCTCACAGGCACTGTAATGGAGAACCCCCGTTAACCGATGGTCGCGCCTCTGGCGCGAGAGGGGGTTCTGTGCTGCAACCCCGGCGCACAGGGCAGTGTTTGAATTCACATAGGATTTACATTATTGTAAGCGCCACCGATCCGGTCGGCGCTTGTCTAGGTAGAGTTCTAGTTATCAAGGTTAGGAGGCCCCACGATGGCAGCGGAAGAACGCAGGGAAACTCGCGGCATCATCACATTTGAACCGGATCCTTCGACAAATGGAGCGTGTATTAAAGTCATAGGGATCGGGGGCGGCGGCGGCAACGCGATCAACAGGATGATCGAAGCCGGCATCGAAGGAGTCGAATTCCTGGTCGCGAATACGGATTTACAAGCGCTCAAAAATTCAAGGGCATCTGTCAAACTTCAAATCGGGGAGAAACTCACCAAGGGACTTGGCGCTGGCGGCGACCCCGAGGTTGGAAGACAGTCCGCTCTTGAAGACACTGAAAAGATTATCGAGGCCATAGAAGGCGCCGATATGGTCTTTATAACAACCGGGCTTGGCGGCGGTACCGGAACGGGCGCCGCTCCTATCATCGCAAGCCTTGCCACCGAGCTTGGAGCTCTTACCGTCGCGGTGGTTACCAAACCATTTCGATTCGAAGGCAATCGACGCATGCGCCAGAGCGAGCAGGGTCTGAACGAATTGCGAGAATGCGTCGATACGGTGATCACTATTCCGAACGAAAGATTAATGAACGCCGTCTCAAAAGGAACCCCGTTCCTGGAGTCGTTCAAGCTCGCGGATGACGTCCTGCGACAGGCCGTACAGGGCATTTCAGACATCATCACCGTTCCCGGGTTGATCAACGTCGACTTTGCGGACGTCAAGACAATCATGGCCGGAATGGGAATGGCTCTCATGGGAACCGGCGCCGCTTCGGGCGACAATCGGGCGCTGGAATCAACGCAGCGCGCGATCTCCAGCCCTCTGCTCGAAGAGGCGTCCATAGAAGGCGCGAAGGGCTTGCTGGTCAACATCTCAGGCGGGCAAAACTTAACGCTCTTCGAAGTGAACGAGGCGATGTCGATCATTCACGATTCGGCTGACGAAGATGCGAACATTATCTTCGGAGCCGTGCTCGATGAACGTTTGAATGACGAGATGAAGATCACCGTAATCGCCACCGGATTTGATAAGACCTTTGTTGCGGCCGAGCCGGTTCGTACCATTTCAACGCAATCCGCCGATCGGTCGACGCTTGCCGACTCTCGCGTCGCGCCGGCCGGCGACCGCCGAACCGATTTGGACGTTCCGGCGTTCATGCGAAAGAAAGCGGATTGACGACACTTATCTACTGAGTGATCCTCCTTAGCCACGAGCCGCTGCGGTTTCCCGCAGCGGTTTTTTTACGTAGCGCTGAAAGAAATCTTCCCTCCTGATAGCGCTGATCGATTAGTTATACTCGTGGGCGAGTGATACCCAGCTTTCGGAGTCTATTATTCAAGGTAGTCCGGTTTAGTCCCAATCTCGCGGCCGCGCCCGCCGGGCCGCCGATAACCCAACCAGCCTCCCCAAGCATTTTTAGAATATGCTCGCGTTCTACATCTTCAAGCCTTCCCCCTTTATGGCCGCGAAGATCCTTATCAGAGCGCTTGAGATTAGCGACGGGGATCTCCAGAACCGGGCCGCGTGAATGAATAACCGCGCGCTCGATGAGATTCTGCAGCTCGCGAATGTTACCCGGCCAGCCATAGTTCACGAGAACAGCCATCGTTTCGCTCTGAATCCTCTCGATCGGCTTTCGCATCCGCTGCGCGAACTTATTAGCGAAGAAGTTCACAAGCAGGGGAATGTCTTCGCGGCGCTCGCGCAAGGGCGGCAGGCATATCGGAAATACGTTTAATCGATAATAGAGATCCCCGCGAAACTTTTTCTCGGCCACCATCTGGCCAAGATCCGAGTTCGTCGCGGCGACCACGCGCGCGTCTACTCGAATCGTGCGCGAGCTCCCCAGGCGTTCGAACTCCTGTTCCTGGAGCACGCGAAGCAGCTTCGGTTGTAACTCGAGCGGAATGTCCCCGACTTCATCTAGAAAAATCGTGCCCTCGTGCGCGAGCTCAAATCGGCCCACGCGTCGCTCAATCGCTCCCGTGAAAGCGCCCTTCTCATGCCCGAACATCTCGCTCTCAAGAAGTCCGGAAGGGATCGAAGCGCAATTCACTTTTACCAGAGTACGTTCTCGCCGGGCGCCGAGGTTGTGAATCGCCCGAGCGATTAACTCCTTCCCTGTCCCAGTCTCTCCATAAATCAAGACCGTCGAATCGGTGCGAGCCACGGTTTCAACATCCTGCAACACTCGTTTGAGCGCGGGGCTGCCGCCTATCATTTCTTCGAAGTTATATTCGGTCCTGATCTCCTCTTCCAGATAAAGCTTCTCTTCGGCCAGCTTGTTCTTGAGCGAATCGATTTCGCGAAATGCAATAGCGTTTTCGACCGCGATCGCGACTTGTTTGGCGATCTCACTCAGCAAATCCGCGTCGTCCGATGCAAACCCATTCTCGCCCAGACTCGCCACGCCAAGGATTCCGAGCGCTCGCCCGCGCGAGATCAGCGGCGCCAGACAGCCGGATTTCACTCCGGCATTCGCCAGGCGCGGTCTCAACCGAACTCCGTCCGGAAATGTCGCGCCGTGAACGACCGCGCGCTGCTCTGTGAATGCAACTCCGGCCGGGCTGTTATCAAGCGGCAGAATTTCTCCTTCTATAAAAAGGCTCTCGTCGCTTGGGAAATCCATTGCTACGACCCGAAGCTTCTCTATCGCGGGATCATAGAGCGCCAGTCCGGCCAGATCGTGCGGCAGGACTCGACGGAGACACACGGACACGGCCGACAAGAGCTCCCGCAGATTGAGATTGGAAACCAGCATATTATTGATTTTCAGCAACAGATCAGATCGGTCTCGCTCTCGGGCCAATTGCTGCTGATAGCGTTGAGTCTCGACTGCCACCGCTATTTGAGTGGCGACCTGCTGGGCAAACTGCAAGTCTATGCCGTCATACGCGCCGATCTTGTCGCTGGCGATGCTCATCACTCCAAGCCGCTCGTGCGCCGTGGTCAGCGGCAGCGTGCACACCGATCTTACGGGCAGCCTCTGGATCAAATTGATGGTAGTGAACCGGGACTCGCGCTTAAGATCGGCTGAAACAAACGGCTGCTGGCTTTTCCACACAAGTCCCGCGAGCGACCCTTCGATCGGCACCTCCGTGGGCGCTTCTCGCATCGCAGGTTCGCTTGTCTCGAGGATATAGAGCCGCATCAAGTTGTTCGGCTCATCGTGCAGCATTATTGATAGATTGTGAAACTCGAAAAGCTGATGGAGATCGTTAGCAAGCTCGTGAAAAAGCTCGGACAGATTGCGATGAGACGCGATGGCTTTTGTGAGATCCAATAAAAGAAGGTACTTCTCAGGAGCCAATTCAACCGCGGCGGTGGCCGAATTCTGGATCACTCGTCCTCCTTCCTCAAGTAATACAAGTCTGTTACGTGCTTAACGTCAAGTCCGCCGGCGACTGAACGCCATTTTCCAAAGTCCGAAAGCAGTTCTTGCCAGCCATCACTTGCTCATCGACCGGCACAAATCTCTCCCGCAAGAGCTTCGTAGCGTGACCGTTTATGGCCACGTGACCATATGCGGTCGCCCTTCCACGACGCTCTATCACTACCCGATCGAGAATGCCAAGGGGAAAGTCCCAATGACTCACGCAGGTTGTGTGGACCCTCATTTGCGATAGTCTCACTCCATTTGCTTGCGTTCTGTAGCGGAGTGGTATGCTGAGAATCGGTATTAAACGTGATGCCGAATCGATCGATCTGAACGTCGAAGGCCGTCTCATGGGACCATGGGTCCGCGAGCTTGAGAAGTGCTGGCAGGCCGAATCTCTTTCGGGACGCGAGCGGCCTATAGTTGTCAATCTGACGTCGGTCACTTTCGTGGATTCAGGGGGAAGAGCCCTCCTGACTGAAATGCGGCGAGCCGGCGTGATACTCGTGCCGACCGGCTGCCTGATGAACTTGATCGTTGACGAGATTGAAGCACAGGTCGAGAATGCGAGACCCAATTGATGCAGGCTCTGGCTGTGGAGCATCGGACGGCCGGCGATTTCGGCCCGAGAGAAGCATGAAAATTTTCTTCAGATCTATCCTGCTTACGCTGCTGGCTTCAGCGCTGCTGGCTTCAGTGCTGCCGGGAATCGGCTGCTCGAAGCCAAAGCAGTCAAATCAAGCGCCCGCTCCTGTCGAAGTCGAGACCACGAAGGTCGAACAAAGGGATGTACCGATATACGGCGAGTGGATCGGAACGCTTGATGGAATGGTAAACGCCCAGATAAAAGCGCAGGCGATGGGCTATCTGCGGAGCAAGAACTATACGGAAGGCTCCTTTGTAAGGAAAGGCCAGTTGCTGTTTGAAATCGACCGGAGACCTCTCGAGGCCGCCGCTGAACAGGCCAAAGGAGACCTCGCCAAAGCACAGGGACAAGTCGCGCAGGCAAATGGGCAGTTGCTGCAAGCGCAGGCGCAGCTTTCACAGGCCAAGGCCAATCAGGGAAAGACTAAACTCGACGTCGAGCGCTACACTCCGCTGGCTAAAGAAAGAGCGATCACCGAACAGGAACTGCAGAACGCCATTCAGTTCAATCTTGCCGCGAAAGCTCAGGTTGAGGCCGCCGCCGCTGCTGTAGAGACCGCCAGAGCCGCTCTTGTTGCAGCCAGGGCAGGCGTCGAGGCTTCTACCGCCAACTTGAAGAGCGCGCAATTGAACCTTGGCTTCACCAGCATTACATCGCCCATCGACGGAATTGCCGGAATCGCGCAGGCGCAGGTTGGCGACCTGGTCAGCCCATCAAGCCAGCCGCTGACTACGGTTTCTACCGTCGATCCGATCAAGGTCTACTTTACGCTCCCCGAACAGGAATACCTGCACTATGTGCGCCGCAATATCACGAAGAGCGACAAAGGCGCTATAGGACGCGAAACGGAATTGGAACTGGTCCTCGCCGATGGAACAACGTACCCTCACAAAGGCAAGTTTTTTGTAGGTGATCGAGAAGTAAACGAGAAGACCGGCACGATCAGACTGGCGGGCACATTTCCGAATCCGGGAAACACGCTTCGTCCCGGTCAGTACGGCCGTGTTCGCGCGATGACCAGCACCCGTGAAGCAGCGCTGCTGGTTCCTCAGCGCGCGGTCACGGAAATGCAGGGCAGTTATCAAGCAGCGGTCGTCGATAATGAGAACAAGGTTGAGATCAGAACGGTGAAGGTCGGCGAGCGAACCGGCTCGATGTGGATAATCGACGAAGGCTTGAAGGCAGGCGAGACGATCGTGGTGGAAGGCACGCAGCGAGTCAGGGCGGGCACAACTATAACTCCCAAACCTTATACCCCTTTGAACGGAGGCCCTACGCCGTAAGAGTATCCCTTCGGAACTTTGTTGTTCGCGGCTTCATAAACGAGCGATGATATCGAGATTCTTCATCAACCGCCCGATCGTTGCGATGGTGATCGCCATCCTCACTATCATCGGCGGGCTCGTGTCTATGCGTTCACTTCCTCTGGCGCAATTTCCTCAAATAGTGCCGCCTCAGATAATCGCGTCGACTACTTTCACGGGCGCGGATGCGGTAACCATCGAACAATCGGTGTCGACTCCGCTCGAACAGCAGATGAACGGCGTCGACAATCTCACATACATGCAGTCGACGAACGCGAATGACGGCACGGAACAGTTGACCGTCACGTTCGATCTCGACACAGACGTCAACACCGATCAAGTCAATGTCCAAAACCGAATCGCCCAGGCGCAGCCGAATCTGCCTTCGGACGTGAATCAATTCGGAATAAGCCTTCGAAAGTCGACCGGCATACCGATGCTGGTAGTCTCGCTCCTTTCTCCGCGCAACACATACGACTCACTCTTCCTCGCCAACTACGCGAACATCAATATAAACGACGTGCTCTACCGCGTGCCCGGCGTCGGCGAAGTGAGGCTCTTCGGCGCCAGTGACTACGCGATGAGGATATGGGTGAAGCCCGATCTTCTGGCGAAACTTGGACTCGCCGTTCCCGATCTGGTTCGAGCCGTACAGCAACAAAGCGCGGTAAATCCCTCGGGTCAGGTCGGCGCGGAGCCGGCGCCTAAAGGAAAGGAGATGACGTACACGGTTCGAGCGCAGGGCCGTCTCCGCACTCCGGAAGAGTTCGCCGAAATAGTCGTTCGCTCGAACCCCAATGGCTCCGCGGTCAGGATGAAAGACGTCGCCCGCGTGGAACTTGGCGCACTGAATTATCAACAAAAGGCCAGAGTCAACGGGCAACCCGGCTGCATCATCGCGATCTTTCAAGCTCCGGGCTCGAATTCACTCGCGGTCGGAGACGGCGTCAAGAAGACGATGGAAGAGCTGAAGACTCGCTTCCCTGCCGATCTCGATTACGCAATAACACTCGACACCACGCTGCCGGTCATCGAAGGCATTCGCGAAATAGTCAAGACTCTTGTCGAAGCGATGATCCTGGTCATCCTTGTAGTCTTTTTGTTTTTGCAGAACTGGCGGGCCACGCTCATTCCAATGATCGCGGTGCCGGTCTCGCTGATCGGCACGTTTGCCGTATTCCCGCTTCTCGGCTTTTCGATAAACACACTGTCGTTGTTCGGACTCGTGCTGGCCATCGGACTGGTTGTAGACGATGCGATCGTCGTCGTCGAAGCCGTGGAGCATCACATTGAAGAAGGCATGACGCCTCGCGATGCAACGCTCCAGGCCATGAAAGAGGTGTCGGGTCCGGTCATCGGGATTGCGCTCATACTTGCCTCGGTATTCGTCCCGGTAGCCTTGATAAGCGGAATTCAGGGCCGGTTGAACAAACAATTCGCGGTCACGATCGCAATCTCGGTCCTAATCTCCGCCTTTAACGCCTTGACGCTGTCGCCCGCGCTGTCGGCGCTGTTGTTGAAGCCCCGCAAACAATCGCGAGGGATCTTCGGCAGATTCTTTGGCGCCTTCAACAGGGCCTTTGAGAAAACGACTAACGGTTACGTCAACTGGAGCCACGCGCTTATTCGCAAGTCGCTGGTAGGGATTTTGATTCTCGTAGTGTTCGCAGGCGTCGATCTTTTTCTGGGCAAGCGGCTGCCCAGCAGCTTTCTTCCCGAAGAAGACTATGGCTACCTGTTTTTGAACTGCCAGCTTCCGGCCGCCGCTTCATTGGAAAGAACCGACCAGGCGTTGCGCAAGATCGAAGACATTCTCGGAAGGACCGAAGGCGTACAGTTCTACAATGCGGTCGGTGGATTCAGCTTGTTGACCAGGGTGTCGGCCAGCTATCAAGGCTTCTTCTTTGTGGGCCTGAAACCATGGGATGAGCGCGGATCGGATAAGCTCCAGGCGCGCGGGATCATGGAAACGCTGAACCGCGCCCTGGTAGCCGAGGTTCCGGAGGCGACCGCGTTCGCTTTCATGCCGCCATCCATTCCCGGCCTTGGAAGCTCGGGCGGCTTCTCGTTCTGGCTTCAGGATCGAAGCGGCGGCTCTGTAGAATTTCTCGATCAAAACTTACAGAAATTCCTCACCGCCTGTCGAAAACGGCCGGAGCTCACCGGCGTCAATTCGCCATTCTCGGCCTCGATTCCACAGGTGTTCGCCGATGTCGACCGCGACAAAGTTCTCAAGCAAGGCGTTGCGGTAAGCGATGTCTATCAGACAATGCAGGCGTTTCTCGGAGGCCTCTATATAAATCAGTTCAATCGATTCGGCCGGCAATGGCGCGTGTTTCTACAAGCCGAAGGCGAAGAACGAATGACCGATCGCGACATCGGGCAGTTCTACGTTAAAAACAACGACGGCGCCATGGTTCCGATTTCGGCCGTCGCGACCACGAAACGAATCAGCGGTCCGGAATATACGAATCGCTTCAACTTATATCGCGCCGCCCAGGTTCTCGGATCGGCCGCGCCCGGCTACAGCTCGGGCCAGGCGCTTGATGCTCTTGAGGCGGTTGCAAAAGAAACGCTCCCGCGCGAAATGGGTTATGACTGGGCTGACCTTTCATATCAGGAGAAGAAGGCCTCCGGCACGAGCGGAACCGTATTCGCGCTCTCGCTGGTTTTCGTATTTCTGATTCTCGCGGCGCTGTATGAGAGCTGGTCTCTTCCCTTCTCCGTACTTCTGACCGTTCCAGTCGCCGTGTTCGGCGCCTTTGTCGGAATAATGTTGCGGGGTTATGACTTCGATCTGTACGCGCAAATCGGGTTGATTGTATTGATCGGACTCGCCGCCAAGAACGCGATTCTAATCGTTGAATTCGCCAAAGCCGAGCTCGAAAAAGGAAGCAATTTAGTGGACGCGGCGCTTCGAGGCGCTCGGCTGCGATTGCGGCCCATTCTGATGACGTCTTTCGCATTCATCTTTGGCTGCATACCTCTATGGATTGCTTCCGGCTCGGGCGCCGCCTCGCGGAAAATACTGGGCACGGTTGTTATCGTAGGCATGCTCGCGGCAACGGGTATCGCAATTTTCATCATTCCCGTCAGCTTCTATGTCGTCGAGAGAATGTCCGGCGCCGCGAAGAAGCGCCCTCATCCGGCAGCCCCGGAAACAGCCGTGCACAGCGAAGGAGACTAGATGACGAACCCGGTCGCCCGCGAGGTTGTAGCGCGATGAGAAAACTGATTGCGGCGGGCGCCGCGGCCCTGCTTCTGTTGTCGGGTTGTACCGTCGGTCCAAAGTACCGGAGACCCGCCGTCAAAACTCCCGATGTGTTCCGAGGCGCGGATGCCAACACGGCCGCCGATCCTGCTTCACTAGCCGAATTGAAGTGGTTCGAGGTATTCAAGGACGCGGAGCTTCAGAAGCTCATACGCACCGCGCTGGTAAGCAATTACGATCTTCGAGAAGCCGTGGCTCGCGTGAGCGCGGCCCGCGCGAATCTCGGTATCGTCCGCTCCGATCAATTTCCCAGCATCGTTCCCAGCGTCGGCATAACCACTATCGAGAATTCCAAAGGCGGAGCCATACCGCTTCCCGAAGGCGTGGCGCGAGGACACACGTTCGGCTCGGTCCTGATAAATCTCCTTTCATTCGAAGTCGACGTCTGGGGAAGGCTGCGCCGCGCTACCGAAGCCGCGCGAGCGAACTTGTTATCTACGGAAGAGACTCGGAAAGCAGTAATCACGACGCTAGTAGGCGATGTTGCAACCGCCTACTTCAACCTGATCGAGCTTGACGCCGAGCTGGAAATCGATAAACGCACGCTCGCGGGCCGCGAGGATTCATTGCGGCTCATAAGATCTCGGGAACAAGGCGGCGTCGCGACGATGCTGGACGTTCGTCAAGCGGAACAGTTGGTGTACACGGCTTCCATAGCCATTCCCGAGACCGAAAGAAGGATCGACCAAACGGAAAATCAGATCAGTTTTCTTGTCGGCAATAACCCAGGTCCTGTTCAGAGAGGCAGCAGTCTCAACGACCAGGAAAAACCCGCCGCAGTCCCACCCGGTCTTCCCTCATCGCTGCTCGAAAGGCGTCCGGATATCCGCGCTGCCGAGGAGAATTTGATCGCCGCGAACGCAACAATCGGCGTGGCTCGAGCTGCGTACTTTCCGCAAATTAGTCTGACCGGCTTTCTTGGATTCGAAAGCAATCAGCTTTCGAACCTCTTCAGCGGATCACGAAGCGCCTGGAACTTCGCGCCGCGGATAGCCCAGCCGATCTTTAGCGGGGGACGGCTCAAATCAAACGTGAAGCTTGCCAAAGCGCAAAGAGACATCCTGCTGGTTCAGTACGAAAGAACGATTCAGACTGCGTTCAGGGAGGTGTCGGACGCGCTCGTGCAGTATGCAAGGATCAAAGAGATTCGAACGCAGCAGGAATTGCTCGTAGCGACGCTGCAGGACCGCGCGCGATTGTCTTATTTGCGATATCGCGGCGGCGTAGACACGCTTCTGAACGCGCTCGATGCCGATCGCGATCTTTTCTCGGCCGAGCTCTCACTCTCTCAAATAAAACGCGACGAGCTTCTCGCGTTGGTTCAACTCTACAAAGCGCTCGGCGGAGGTTGGAAGGAATAGCAATGATTCGCGGCCGCCGATGAGTTCGCGGTCTGAGCCGCGAAGCACCGGCGGCCGCATTCGAGAGGTATACCAAGCTTGGCTCTCTACGCTCTCAGTAGTCTCTTATAGTCAGTTCCTACAACTCGGACTGCAGCCGTGAAGACAGGGCAGTGGAGGGTTCTCCACGTCGCAAGCTGAACAGCAAATGAGGGCGCGGTTATTTGCCGCTGCTGATTGCGTTCCTCCGGTGAACACAAGCCCTCCAAGAAACACCAACATCGCGGACAACAAAATTAACTTTCGAGCGATTTTAGAAGGAACCATAGTAGACATTTCATTGCCTCCTTTTGTTATGCGCAGGCTTTTTTCTCCTGGCTTGGATAAGCCTGCTAGGACTTTAATTCGGTGATCCAGCCCCGCTCGCCTCAGGTCACTCCGCGAGGCGAGCGCACTGTCATCTTCTTAAGAGCGTTGGCTGCGCCGCCCCTCGGAGCGCCGTGCCAACAATCAGTAGTTTAGATTACTTCTATTGTCGGATCAAAGTATCGACTGGCGGCGGGAGTTTCGCTCGAAGAATGAGCGATATTCTTGCCGGAATAAATCGACTTCGCGGGAGTGGGCCTCATCGATTAAGCCAGGAGCGGACGCTGAGCAGCAGAGCAATCAAGCCGGCCAGCATCGCTATCGTCATCATGGCTACTGAGTACTTATGCAGGTCATCGAACTGGAGTCGAAGCGGATCGTTGGCTGAGACCGTGTCGATAACTCCGCCCATTGCCGAGCGGAGCGATTCAAGTTTCGGAGCCAATATCATTCGTGAAACACCGGCGCACATGGTCATGAGCGCCAGCAGCGACAGGTGAAGAATCTTTGCGAAGCTGGATCCTCTGACGCCGTTTATCAATCGAAGAACGATAAGAATCGGACCGAGTACGAGGCCGATAATTTCCAGAGCGGAAAGAGAGCTCGAAACCAACTGCCCGGCGAGATGACGCGACGGCAGCACAGCGAAGGCCCGAGGCGCGACTACAAAACTGAAGAAGATCATCGAGCCTAGCCACAATCCAAGTAGAAGCGTTTCTAAATATGCTATGAGCGTTTGCCCGATTCCTATTCGCTTCACTTTCGCCTCCATGCGCAGGTCCCAAGTGTTAGGTTCCAGGCGCCAGGTCCCATATGCAGGTGTCAGGTTCCAGGTGTCGTGTCGGGAAGGCAGCAGATTACAGGGAACAGGTTATAGACAACAGACGTCATGCCTTCAGTGAGTTATTGAATCGTCGAGGCCGAGTTTCTGGTTCTTCCAACCCACCCGTTGGGAGCGTTGGCCGCTGTAACCTGGCCGCCATTCCCTCGCTGACACCTACTCCTTAAGTCCCTTGTGCTTCAGATGAGTTATATATTTTTCGGCTGCCAGAGCCGCCACGGTTGCGTCACCGACTGCGTTCGTGATTTGGCGTACCAGTTGCGCCCTTAGATCGCCGGCGGCGAAGAGGCCGGGCACATTGGTTTCCATTCGATCGTTCGTGATCAAATGGCCGCTCTCGTCATGCGCCGGGTGATCGTCCAGAAAGTACGTATTGGGTTTAAATCCGATGAAGATGAATACGCCTTGCGTAGGATGTTCTCGCGTGTCGCCGGTCTTCAAGTTCTTGAACAAAACCCGATCGACCTCGCGGTCTCCCTTGATCTCCTCGACGACTGTATCCCAGATGACTTCGATTTTTGGATTCTGAAACAACTGGTCCTGGAGAATTTTCTGCGCGCGAAACTCGTTTCTGCGATGAACGAGATACACTTTCGAGCCGAACCGGGTCAGATAATTGGCCTCTTCCACGGCGGCGTCTCCTCCGCCGACGACGGTGATGACCTGCCCGTTGAAAAACGCGCCGTCGCACACTGCGCAGTAGCTGACCCCTCGTCCGGCGAACTCTTCTTCTCCGACTACACCCAGCTTCTGGGCGGTGCCGCCCGCGGTCGCCACAATCGTAATCGCCCTGTAGGCGCTTTCATCCGTAGTCACTTCGAATAAATCGCCTGAGCGCCGGATCGATTTAACTTCTTCGCCGGTTTTTATCTCGACTCCGAATTTCCGCGCGTGAGCTTCCATTTTTTGGGCGAGCTCGATTCCCGTGACGTGCTCGAATCCGGTGTAGTCCTCGATTATTTCAGTGTTCAGAAGCTGCCCGCCCGGCAGGCCCTTTTCGATAATCAGCGTTCTTAGATTGGATCGAGAACCGTAGAGTCCGGCGGTGAGCCCGGCAGGTCCCGCTCCTATGATTATTATTTCGTAAAGCTCTTTCATTATTCCTCCACCGTTATTTCGACGCCCGGTTGATGACGAAGCTAGCCAGAGTCCTGGCCCCGAACCCAGTCGCGCCCTTAGCCATATATGGCATGGCTTTGGTAATCCAGGCAGTACCGGCTACATCCAAATGAGCCCAGGAAACGGAGCCGCCGAACTGCTTCAAGAACATGGCGGCCGTTATGGCTCCGGCGACTCGTCCACCCGCGTTCTTCATGTCGGCTATATCGCTGCGTATCAAATCCCGGTATTCCTTATCCAGGGGCATCTGCCAGAGCCGCTCACCGCATTGGTCGGCCGCCCCAAGCAGATCCTGAATCAGGGCTTCATCGTTACCCATGACGGCCGCGCGAACTTCTCCCAGAGCTACCACGCAGGCGCCGGTCAGAGTCGCTATATCGATGACGTGGGTGGCTCCCCTGTTAATGGCCCACGTAATTGCGTCGGCCAGTATAAGCCTGCCTTCGGCGTCGGTGTTTATCACTTCAATCGTTTTGCCGCTGTAGCTTCTCAGCACGTCGCCCGGTTTATAAGCGCGGCCCGACGGCAAATTCTCCGACGAAGGCACGACCCCTAAAACCTTGATCCTCGGCTTCAACCGCGCGATGATTATCATCGCGCCTAACACCGCCGCTCCGCCGCACATATCGAACTTCATCTCATCCATATCGTCGGCGGGCTTGATCGATATGCCTCCGGAATCAAAGGTGAGTCCTTTACCAACCAGAGCTATCACGTCATCGCAGGAAGGGTTTTCAGGTTGATAGCTGAGAGCCATTAGACGCGCCGGTTCCGCGCTTCCTCTGGAGACCGCCAGGAGCGCGCCCATACCGAGCTCCTTCATCTCGTCTTCGTCGAGCTCTTCGTACCCAAGCCCTTCGCGCTCGGCCATCTCCTTAGCCCGTCGGGCCAGCTCAATGGGCGTCATCCGATTACCAGCCTCGTTGCCCAGTTCCCTCGCGAAGTTCGTCGCCTCCGCGAAGATAGAGGCTGAGCTAATAGCCTCCGCGAAGTCCGCCGTGCCGCTCTCGGAAACGACCGTCAGGCGCTCGCAACGCGGGCGGGGCTTGTCATTCGAGCTATAGATCGAGCTGTCGAGCTGGCCGAGCAACGCTCCTTCGACGACAGCCCTTGCGTCGCGCTTGGTATCGCCGGAGTCTCGCACAACCAGCGCGATCGAACGAATCGCCTGAGATACGAAGCTTCTCAGAATAGAGCCGCTGATCCGCTGCAGATCCAGAAGTCCGAGCTTGTCTCGATCACCCGCTCCGTACAGAGCCAACCGGCTTGCTTTCAGACCTTCGCAGCGGTGCAACAGGACAGACTTGTTCCGCTCGCTTGAGGCTTCTCCGGATTCCAGGGCTGTTTTCACCCAGCCATTGGTCAACTCATTGAGAGCAGCAAGAAGGCCTGAATCGGCCCTCTCATCTTTAAAAATAGGGACTATTAAGAGATCGGCGTCAATCTTCCGAAAATCGCCTTCCGCGCGGATTATTTCCAAAAGCGTCTACCTCCGATGAGCAACGGATACAGGCACGTTAGAGCGAGCGAATGATAGCTTCGGTAAACTCGCTGGTTGTGGAACGGCCGCCAAGATCTCGAGTGCGGACCGATCCCTCCGCGAGAATTTTCTCGAGAGCGGATTGAATCCGAAGCGCAGCGTCTCGTTCACCTATATGTTTGAGCATAAGAACGCCGGTCTGGAGTAAAGCGGTCGGATTCGCGATTCCGCGGCCGGCTATATTCGGCGCCGAACCGTGTACGGCTTCAAACACGGCTATTTCGTCTCCGATGTTGGCGCCCGGTACTACTCCCAATCCTCCGACAAGCCCCGCGCCAAGATCCGAGATTATGTCTCCGTAGAGATTCTCCAACAGCAGCACGTCGAACTGGTTCGGATCCATGACAAGCTGCATACAAGCGTTGTCTACAATCAGATCGTCGGCCTGAATGTCAGGATAGTCCTGGGACACCTTCCTGAAGCACTTGAGAAACAAGCCGTCGGACAGCTTCATTATGTTGGCTTTGTGAATTGCCGTTACTCGCTTGCGCCCTTCCCTCCGCGCGTATTCAAACGCAAAGCGCGCGATCCTGGTCGAAGCGTACTCGGTTATTATTTTGAGGCTTTCGATCACCCCGGGCACAACTTCGTGTTCCAGACCTGAGTAGAGATCTTCGGTGTTTTCGCGAACCACTATGAGGTCGACGTTCTGATAACGGCTCGGCACCCCGGTGAGGGATTTTATCGGTCTTAGGTTCGCGTAAAGATCAAGAGCCCTTCGCAGGCGGACGTTGGAGCTGACAAAGCCTTCTCCGACAGGCGTCATCACCGGACCCTTTAATGCGACTTTGTTTCGCTTTATTGATTCGAGAAGATCGGCGGGCAGAGCGTCACCGAATCGGGTGAGCGCTTCGCTTCCTGCTACGCGGGATTCCCATTCGAGATTGACTCCGGCGGCGCGAATAATCGATACGGCTGCGCCCGCCACTTCGGGGCCGATACCGTCGCCTGGAATCAGCGTAACTCTTTGGGTCATCAAGGGCTCCCCTGCATGTGAATGGGGGCGGCGGAATAAAGTTCACAATGATACAGGAGGGTTCGTGACCGGACAACCTGATGATTCTGGGCATCCGAAATCACCGCGGGCAAACCACAATTTGACAAACCGAAATCTGTCTCTTAGGCTTCGTTCACCAAGGTTACTAGGGAATGCGATGTACGAAGTAATGATCGAGGAAGAGTTCTCCGCCGCGCATGCCTTGCGAGGATATCGAGGTAAATGCGAAAACCTCCACGGCCATAATTGGAAGGTCGAGATTTACGTGCGAGGCGAGCGTTTGGACGACATCGGCATGCTGGTTGACTTCACTCATCTGAAAAAAGTCACTCGCGATGTGATGCGATTGCTTGACCATCAGAACCTGAACGAGATCAAGCCATTCGACGTCGAGTTGAACCCGTCGTCCGAACATCTGGCAGGCTTTATCCTCGATAAGGTAGCTAATCAGATCAACGATGGTCGCGTGCAGGTATACAAGGTCCGAGTCTGGGAGACTCCGTCGACAAGCGCAACCTATCAGCCTGCGCCTTAAGTGTTCAGCATCTACCCGGCCTGCCCGTTCTATTGAGGCCCGCTCGAGTTTTTGTTGTAGACAACCGCCGCTTGCGATGAGGCCCCGGCTCGGTTCAGCCGCATGCCCGATCGCGCAGCTCGTAAACGACACGCGACCTGCTTGGTTCTAGTTGCCGCCCGATTCGATGGTGCGCCGGGGCAATAGATTCAACGGGCCGCTAATAACCGGCGGATTCCGAGGATTGAATTGACCAGGACGCACGACAAATCTCAGGAGGAAAAACAATGCAATTCGGCAGCACTCTCGACACGATAATCGCGGTGGTTGTAATCCTGCTCGTGCTCAGTCTCATCGTGCAGTCGATTCAAACGGCATTCAAAAAACTGATTAAGATAAAGTCGAGGCAGATAGAGGACTCACTTCTCGATCTGTTTCAGACGGTTCTCAACCAACCGCCCGGAGCCGTGACTGGATGGTTTTCAAGGCTCCGAAACTCTTCACCTGTCTTTGGAGCCATCTTCAGCAAACCCAAGGCGGATGCTTCACCGGTCAATCATTCCGCAGAGGCCGGAAACGACGCCGCTTCGCAGCCCAACGCCGCCTCCGTTACCTCGGAGGTGATCGGCCGATTCAAGGAGATTGGGCGATTCGCGGCGTCGGGCAAGCCGATGCTCGATTCTCTTTCGCGCGACGATCTGCTCAAGGTGCTCGAGAGGATCGCCCCGGATCAGCTCGTCGGCGATCTAAGAAACCGCGTCAAAGATGTGATTGGAAAATACGATTCGCTCTGCGCCGCGATAGGCGAAATAAAATCGCTGGAAGGCAGCCTGAGCGGCGACTCGAGCGCGACGCTTGCCCGAATGCAACAGGCATTGGCCCCGCTGTTGAATGATCTCGCTTCTCTGAAGAACAAAGGGCTCTCAGTTGTAATCGGCGACCTTCTCAGACTCCGAGAAGTAAAACTCGACGATGTGCTGAAGCTGCTAGGCGATTTGCAAAGCAGAGTCGAGGCGGATCAAAAGACCGCTCCGGAAGAATCCAAACAAGGTCTCGCCAGTCTTGCGGAGGCTTTGAAAACGGTCGCGGCCCGATTGACCTCATTGCGCGAAGACCTCGATAAAGCCGTTGCTCCGATCAAGGGAAAGGTCGAGCAGGTCGGAGCGTGGTACGACGCGGTTATGCAGAGCTTCGAAGAACGATATAACCGGGGAATGAAAACAGCCGCAATCGTCATCGGCTTTGTCGTCGTCATCCTGCTCAACGCAAACTTCTTTCAAATCTGCCAAACCCTCTCAACGAATCCTTTCGCCCGAAACAAAATCGTGAGCTACGGTGAAGAGATTCAGCGCAAAAAGAATGAGAAGAGAGTAACTGAAGCCGCGAATGATTCGGCGGGAGCGGCTAAAATTGACGCAGTAATAAAAGACCTGCAGCATCAATACGACGCCGAAACAGCCGCTTACACCAGCCTTGGGTTTGACCGCCTTCACCTGTCGGATGTGAGCCAGTGGTGGCGCGGATGGTCGACGGATGACACGCTGGACAAAATTAAGCGAGACATTATCGGCGTAATTGGATGGATCATTACCGGCTTGCTGCTAAGCGTGGGCGCGCCGTTCTGGCAGGATACGCTGGAGTCTCTCTTTGGCGTCAAGAACCTGCTTCGCAAGAAGGGCGGTCAGGACGGCTCGAATGACAAGATGCTGAGCGCGAACGCGAAGGGCGACGGCGATGATAAATGAGCGCTCTCGCCCGCGGCCGAGCCATACAACTTCGAATAGATATCCGAAGCATCTGCGTCAATTCTGATGAGAACACCTTTTTCAGGATTACGAGAGCTGTGATTCCAGAAGCAGGAAGCGATTTTGAGTCAACCCTGGTTCCTGGGCTGTGATACTTTCCCGGATTCGACCATTACTGGTAGTGACCAGAACCGAGCAGGCCCGCTCGAGCTGGCATCCGAGCTTTAAGGCGATCTAAGCGCGGAGGTGCGCAAAATGTCCGACTCACGTCTGGATCTTTATCAGATACTGGAAGGCGAATACGAGGTCTTACACGGCAAGACTCCTCCCCAGTATAAGAAATTTAGAGATGAGTTGTTGGCGAACGACGACAGGCTGATCGCCAACGGTGAGAACGCGGAGGAAGCTCGAGCCAAAACTAACGAAAAGCTTGTTCGCGAGCTGAACAAGCTAGTGCACAGCCTGCCGGACGGACAAAGGCGAGCCGCCCTGTGTATGTCCGGCGGCGGAATTCGCAGCGCTACCTTCGCCCTCGGAGTCATTCAGAAACTCGCCGCGTTGAAGCTCCTCGACAAATTTCACTATCTCTCCACGGTATCGGGCGGCGGATACATTGGAAGCTGGCTGACTTCGTGGATTCACAATGAAGGCAACGACCCTCAAAAAGTCGCCGAGAAACTCGATCCGGCGAATGCATCGTCTCCGCTCAAACCCGAGCCGGAGCCTATTCATCATCTTCGCGACTACAGCAGGTATTTAAGCCCGAGGCTCGGACTCCTTTCCGCCGACACCTGGACTCTCGTCGCGGTTTATATAAGAAACCTGCTGCTCAATTGGCTCGTGCTGCTCCCTCTTCTGACCTCGGTCCTGATGATCCCCCGGTTTTACGCCTACACCGTCCGTTGCATTGATGCGGAGAATTGGGCTCCTTTGGAATGGCACATGCTATTGTTGCTGGGCGGTGCAATCGCACTGGGCGGTATCGCGATCGGCTACATAGGCCTGAACCGGCCGTCTACGAGTAGAAAGAACAATTCTCAGAAGAAGTTCCTTTGGTGTTGTCTCGCGCCGCTGGTTGTATCGGCGGTACTGGTCACAATCTACTGGGGAGGTCTGGCTTCAGATGTCGTCGTACCGATCTGGATATTCCTCGCGTTCGGATCAGTAGTCACGCTCTTAGGATTTGTTTTCCGCATAGCTACATCATTGACGAGCGGTAAGAAGCCGGGAGAAAAGGGCGGCGAGGACGAGCAACGGGATAAGCAAAAAGATGGAGGGGTCCGCTGGTTTTGGGATTTCGTCGCTTCATTAATCTCGGGAGCGGTCGGCGGAGGACTTTTATACCTGGTTGCTTCGGCTCCATTCCTTATCGTCAACGGTGGTAGGGGCGAGGCGGCCAATCTCCCAAACTTTGTGTGCTTTGCTCTGCCTCTGGTGCTGGCTTCGTTTCTCATCTCAGGGATGCTCTATGTTGGATTCATCAGCTTCATAACAAGCGATGACGATAGGGAATGGTTTTCACGGTCGGACGCGTGGATCTTGATTGTGATCATAATGTGGGCAGCCGTTTGTGTGCTCGTGCTCTATGGTCCCATCGCCTTCCACACAATAGTGTCCCGCAAAGCGCTGGCCTGGATTTACTATTCCATCGGCTGCGTATCGGGACTCATCACGTTATTCGCGGGTCACAGCTCGCAAACGCCAAGCAACGGAAAACCGAATGATCCCGGGCTTTTTTCCAAGATAATGAGCAAGGCGCTTGTCCTTGCCGGCCCGCTCTTCATAGTTTTCACTTTGACCATGCTGACCCTGGCGGCGAACGGATTATTGGGTCTCTTCCCGGATGCATACCTTACTACAACCAATCCCGAGCAGGCCTGGCGCCACTTGACGGTAGTGTTCGGAGCGCCAATCTGGGAAGATGCCCTGGTCGCCGGAGGTCTCTTCTCACTGAGCGCATTGATGGCGCTGGTCGTCAATATCAACAGATTCTCGCTTCATGCCATGTATCGAAACAGGCTTATCAGGGCCTATCTCGGCGCGTCGAACCTGAACTCACAACCGAATAAGTTTACAGGCTTCGACTCCGCCGACAACATGGATATGTATAAGCTATGGCCCGCCAATCCTGATCCAAAGCGCAACAGTCTGCTCCACGTCGTAAACATGGCCTTGAATCTCGTAAGCGGCGATAACCTGGCGTGGCAGGATCGGAAGGCGGAATCATTCACTGTTACCGCCCTGCACTCGGGCAGCGCGCGGCTGGGGTACCGCGTGTCGAAGGAGTATGGAAAAGGTATATCGCTTGGCACCGCTATGGCGATTTCCGGCGCGGCTGCCAGTCCGAATATGGGCTATCACTCATCGAAGGTCCTTGCTTTTATCATGACTCTTTTCAATCTTCGGCTTGGATGGTGGCTCGGAAATCCGGGTGATGCAGGCGAGAGGACTTACAAAAAGCCGGGGCCATTCTGGGCGATCAAGCCTTTGATCGCCGAAGTCTTTGGTCTCACTACCGATCGTCACAAGTACGTATATTTGTCCGACGGCGGTCATTTTGAAAATCTCGGGCTTTATGAAATGGTGCGCCGTCGATGCCACCTCATCGTGGTGAGCGACGGCGGCCAGGATCAGGAATGCGCATTCCAGGACCTTGGAGCAGCGATTAGAAAGATCCGCATCGATTTCGGGATACCGATCGACTTCACCCATGGTATTCCAATCTTCATGAGATCCGCCGACGAACGGAGCAATCTTGAAGGGCGATACTGCGCTGTGGGCACGATCAAGTACAGCAATGTTGATGGCGGCGGAGCGCCGCCCGGAGTGCTGATCTACATCAAACCGGCGTTCTACGGCCGTGGAGGAATCGCCAAAGGCGAGCCTCGTGATGTGTATCAATACGCCCTGTCCAGCCTGCTCTTTCCGCACGAGAGCACGGGGGATCAATTTTTTAGCGAGTCGCAATTCGAGAGCTACCGGGCGCTCGGGTCCCATTCCGTGGAGCTGATATGCGGAACTCCTTTTAACGTCGCGAGCCTGGCGGAATTTGCAAAGAAAGCACAAGAGCATATGAGCTCATAGTTCGTATTAGTCAGCGTTTCGACGAGCGCTAACAAAGAAGAAAGGGAACAAATGGGCGAACCGATCAACGTAGTCATCGATGTCTCACATCACAACGGCGAAGTAGACTTCCAGCAGGCCGCTGCCGCGGGAATTGTGGGAGTGATACACAAAGCAACCGAAGGACTGACCTTCGAAGACCCGATGTATCTTTCAAACCGGCAGAAGGCGCTCGATGCAGGCCTGTTGTGGGGCGCATATCATTTCGGCACATCCGACGATGGCGCGGCTCAGGCGGACTACTTCCTTCAATTCGTCAGCCCTGGACCCGACACTCTGCTTGTGCTGGACTACGAGCCCAATAGCGACTCGACTATGTCGCTGGATCAGGCTCGCGCTTTTGTCGAAGAGATCAACGCAAAGATCGGCAGGTATCCGGGCCTCTACTCCGGAAGCCTGATCAAAGAGACGCTCGGCGACAACAAAGATGAAACGCTGGCGCGGTGTTTTCTATGGCTGGCCGAATACAGCTCGACGGCAATAGCGCCTCCGAACTGGCCTACATGGACGCTCTGGCAATACACCGATGGAACGGACGGGCCGGAGCCTCATTCCGTAACCGGCATTGGTGATTGCGACCGAGACAAATTCAACGGCGACATCGACGGGCTAAAGCGGCTCTGGGGAGCGGCGACATAAGATCTTCTCTCTAATATTTATTGTCAGCAACAGGACGCGACCATTAGACAAGTATTGTCAGCGTCGGAAAGGTATAGGTTAAACATGTCATTCTCTCTAACCTGGTTAGCAGATGTTTTGCGGAACGCAGGCTTAAACGTCAAAACGATCGACGGCTGGGAAGGCCGCGGCCGCGGCGAGGTGGGCGAAATTATGGGAGTCCTCTGTCATCACACGGCCGGACCCAAGAACGGAAACATGCCCAGCCTGGATATCATCATCAAGGGAAGACCCGATCTTCCCGGCCCGCTTTCACAGCTTGGTCTCGGCCGTGACGGAACATATTTCGTGATCGCCGCCGGAAGATGCAATCACGCGGGCAAGGGAAACTTCAAAGGCATTACCAACGGCAATGCCAACCTCATAGGCATTGAAGCCGAGAACACCGGGCTCGATAACGATTCTCCATGGCCGGCCGTCCAGGTCGACGCTTATCACAGAGGAGTAGCCGCCATTCTTAAACATATCGGCCGCGGCTCGGAATTTTGCGCCGGGCACAAAGAATATGCGCCCGGCCGCAAAAGCGATCCGACGCTTGATATGGTTGCGTTTCGATCATCCGTAGCAGCCATCATGGCCGGTTCGGCGGACGCTGCCGTTGTCGCATCGACTGTTGAGCCTGAAGCCGACTCAACAGAGTAAACGGCAGCGCGTCCGACTCCGCGGCGTGGTTCAGTCGGAGAGCTCGTCAAGCAAGTTCAAACAAAAGTTGGAGTGGATTCGGACGGCTCGTTCGGCGCCAAAACAGAAACAGCGGTGCGCGCCTTCCAACGAGATCATAACCTTGACTTGAATTACTCCGTGCGCTCGACCGGATAGTCCATCGAACACCATTCCTTCCATCCGCCATCCATGGAAATGACGTTCGTGTACCCCATCCGCTGAAGAGCGTCCGCTGCAAGCGCGGAGCGATAGCCGCCTCCGCAATAGAGCACTATTTCGGCTCCGTGATCCGGGATCGTCGCCTCAATATCACGCTCGATAATGCCTTTTCCGAGATGAATCGCTCCCGCGGCGTGCCCCCGCTCCCATTCGCAATCCTCGCGCACATCGACAAAAAAGAAGCGCGCGCCATCCTCCTGTTTTTTTCGTACGGCTTCGGGTACTGTCTCGCGAATCCGGCTCTTGGCGTCGTTTACAAGCTCTAGAAATCCACTCGAGTGTTGCATTAGATTCTCCGATTAAAGTAATTCAGATGAGGCGCCGCGTACCCGCTCGCTGCATAGCTAAAGCGGATAGTCGGCGCCTCAATTGACTGCCGGATAGCGAAGATAACTCAAATCGAGTTTTGTTGCGCTCTCTCGCTATTGATCTTTGTGCCTGATCCGGTAGTCCGGCCAGCAAACCCGTGGGTTGAACCACGGATCATCTTCATCGTCGCCGTCGATTCCACGCCTCCCTTGCGGAGCCGCGGCGGCTGCTGCCGCCGCCGGAGGCGCGAACTTCGGATCGAGGGCTTTGGCGATCTGATCGGTTGAGTCGTCAAGATGCAGTCGAGTAGTTCGATCGGCCGCCTTCGCCTTGGCCGCCGCCAGCGAGAGCTCCAGCGCGCGCAATTCGCCGCGAAGGAGCGAGCGAGAGTCGTCGGAAGCCACGCCGCGCGCGTTAATCTTCTCCGACAACAATTCGATATAAGCTCGCTGAAGATTTCGCCGATATGCGTCGATCTTCACCCGAGGAGCTTCAACCTCGTGCCAGATCGACCGCCGAACGTCCGAGAGAAAATCGGTAAGGTGATAGGCGGCGGCGCCGTCGATGGCTTCCTGCTCCGCGAGTCTGGACATCCTTACGTTCGAAAGCACATTGTTCAGCACGCGCTGTTGGCTCGTTCTGACCAGGTCGAGTACGCCGACTGGTTCGATCCGGCGGAGGATTTCGGGCTTGATCGCCCAAGTCGGAGTGGCAAAGCCGTTTTCACCCAAGAACCGTACAGCGGCCTGCTGGCGCTCCCTGGGAACCGGGGTAAACCGAACGCCCTCCTGCCCCCAGTATTTCTCCTGCGAGTCGAACCCGCCGATGATAGCGGCGACATGATTCAACTCCAGAACCCACTGGCCGAGCATTCGGTCGTACATCTCGTTGAGGTCATCATACGGCTCACCGGGTTTCTCGACGGCCGTCAGCAGCATATCGGCGACTCGCTTGAGGTTCTTGAGTCCCATTGCCGTGGACTTAACGGCGTCGGCATCGCCTACGGCTTCGGTGTTCTCGCCCGGATCAGATCCTCTGGCGCCGTTCGTCGAAAATCGAAGCCACGGAGTTTTGTCCTGCTGGCGAGCCCAGTCATCCAGCGTCTTCCTCTCCTCTTCGGCGGTATGCGCGCCGGCGATGGGTTTGTAGCCCCACATCGTCGCGAACTTGTCGTAAGGTCCGATCTTGGGAATCAGATCGATCGGATCAATCTTGTCTTCGGGCTGCGCCACATAATTGAATCTCGAGTAATCCATCAGCGTCGGAGTATGACTCATCTTCTTGAGCCACTCGCGATCGTGCATTTTTTCAGCCGGATATAACGCGCTCGCCTTCATATTGTGTTCGAACCCGAGCGTATGCCCGACTTCATGGGCGACGACGTACTGTATCAGCTCTCCCATAAGATCGTCGGGAAGCGGAAGCTTTTTCGCGCGTTGATCAAGCGGGCCGACCTGCAGGAAATACCAGGCGCGCTGCAGGTTCATTACGTTGTGATAAAACTGAATATCGGCATTGAGAATCTCGCCGGTGCGCGGATCGGCGATGTGCGGTCCGGAAGCGTTCTCCGTCGTCGAGGGAAGCCATCGAATAACCGAGTACCGAGCATCTTCAGGGCTCCAGGTTGGATCCTGTTCCGGCGTTGGAGCTTCCCTGGCGATGATCGCGTTCTTAAATCCGGCTGCTTCAAATGCAGGCTGCCACTCTTCGATTCCACGCTTCACGTACTGAACCCATTTTGTCGGAGTGGCAGGATCGACATAATAGACAATCGGCTTGACCGGCTCGGACAACTCGGCGTTCGGATCCTTCTTCTCGAGTCTCCAGCGAGTGATATAAGCACGGCGCACCGCGCGGTGCTCGTCCTTGCCGTAGTCCATCTGCCGAGTTGTGAAGTAGCCAATGCGGGCATCCGCGAGCCTCGGCATCATTGGATTCTCTGGAAGTTTGATCATGCTGTAGTGCATGAGCACGGTCGCGCTGTTACCCGCCATTCCTGCTTGCTGAAACGGATTCGGCGGCTGCGGCGGACCCGCCGCGGGCGCGGCGTCGGGAGGCGAAGTGAAGGTGTGAGTCGTTTCGACTTCGATGTTCCGCGGAAATGCCGAAACTCGCTCGACGAAAGAGCGAGCGGGGTCGAATCCCCGCGCCCGGAGGCGGCTTCGCGCGCTGAATTCGGCGACTTCCGTTCCGAACAGCCGCGTTACGTCTATGACCGGCGCATCATCTTTGCCGAGGGCTTCAATAAAAAAGGACATTATTATCGAATCGTTGTTAGCCGCTTGAACCGCTCTGTTAATCGGGAGTTTTGGATCGGCGACGACTTCGTGGGAGACGGCGCGAAGAAGAACACGATTATTGTGGCGTTCCCATTTCACAACACGATTGCCGGCCGCTTGTCCGCCATACCCGACTCCGAGAGTCGTTTTAGCAATCTGGCTTACCCATAGGAATTCTTTTCCAAGCTCCCGTTGAGGGATCTCGTAATAGCTCTTCTCTTTTATACGGTGGACAGTGAATACTCCGGCCTCCGACTTGGCGTCCTTTGTTATCACTCGTTCGTAAGGCCTGATCTCCGGTTGTTGATCCCGCTGAGGCGGGGCTGGCCGTTCCTGTCCCGTTTCCTGTTGAGCCGCCGCCCGCGGATTCTGCGGGGGCTCATCCTGGGTCCATGCCCGAACGCTGACGAGACCACAGACAAGGACGCATAGACTGACTACGGCAAGCGACGTTAAAAGCGTCACGGCTGGTCGTTTCATTGGACACTCCTCAAGTTAAAGTCGGTAGGTTACCACTGGTGTTTGAAGTCCTGAAGCATACTACTTGAAGAGCCTATTTCAAAGGGGCGAATAGCAATTGACACTCGTTCGCCGACGCATACAGAATACGGGCTCCGCGAAATTAATACGTCTATGAAAAAAGCCATTCTTATTCTCCTACTTCTCCTGACAGCAGGAAGCGCCGGCTGCAAAAAGTCGGCTTCCGGCGGAGGTGGAAGCTCCTCGAGCGCGAAGAACCCGCTCGATCTATTCACGAATGCGATCAGCGGATGGGAAAACGTAAAGTCGTTCCGCGCTCATATGACCTCTACCGGGCTTCCCACGGGAAGCACCGAGACTCGCATGGAGGCCGTAATGCCGGATCGGTTCCATATAACAACCGATCGGTCCGAGATGGTATTGATCGGCCAGACTACTTACCTGAAGCTTCCTACCGGTGAATGGCGCAAGATAACAACCGGGCTCGACAACAGCTTCGGTAGCATGCGGCGAATGATGGAAGACCTGAAGGGCTCCAAAGAAGTGCAAATGATCGGCTCGGAAACATTGGACGGGACACAAACCAGTATTTACGAATCGAAGCTTACGATGCCGTCGATGAGTGGATCCAAAGACGCTGCGCCGCAGGTTTTCTTGGCCAAAATATGGGTCGCGGCATCCGACGGCATGCCGAGACGAGTCGAGAGCAGTTCGTCCGGCTCTCCGGTCCGAACCGTCATCACCTATACCGACTATAACGCGAACATAAAAATCGATCCGCCGATCGATTGAGAACTCTCGACTCGGAGGGGCGTTAACGAAAAGGGGCGGGCACGAAGCGCCGCCCCTTGTAGGCTTTCATACGACGTCGAGATTAATCTCCTACATTAGTCTCTCTGCGCCAGTCCCTGCACAGGCGTTAACGTCGAGGCGACTGTATAAGCTGCAACTGATTATTGACCTTTTTTACTCCAGGCACGCCCTGAGCGACGAAGGTAGCGAGCACCTGTTCGGCGCGCGTCCGAACCGAGCCCGTCAACGTAACGTTGCCGTCCTGCGCGTGCACATCAAGTGTCAGAGTGTCGAATGCGCCGGTCTCATAAAGGTTAAACTTCACCTTTTTCGCGAGATCGAGGTTTGGATCCGTCGGATTCGCCGAAGCGGGTTCACTCGGCGCTTGCGGGTTCCTCACTGTAAGATCGTTGCTGACGCTGTTGACGCCATCCACCGCGTGCGCAAGCTGTTCCGCACCGTTGCGCTGCGCTGTAGTATCGACAGCGCCTGAAAGCGTGACCGAGCGATTCTCAACTTTGACGTCGATGCCTTTTCCTCCAAGCTCGGGGCTGTGCGCCAGCCCTTCAAGAATCGCTGTCTTTATCTCGAGATCGTTAACTCGAACTTCCTCTCCCGAAGGCTGCGCTCCCCGATCGACGACAATATTGTTCTTCACCTCTCTGGCACCCGGAACATCGCGGGTTATATCACCGGCGAGCGACTTTAGATCCTCGGATGGAACTTGGCCCGATAGAGTGACCACGCCCTCCTCAGTCTGTGCAGTGATGTTAAAAGGCGCGAGTCGCTTTGAAAGCGAAAGAGCGGTCTTAACACTAGACGAAATCTTTGAATCGCCCGATACGCCTAACATTCGCCTGACCCAGTCGGTCGGACCCCAGTTTTTGGAGTAGGCGTAGTAACCCGCGCCTCCAAGGATGGCTATGACGATCAAACCCGCGACAAACCTTCTCATATGGCATTGCTCCTATGGGAGAACCGGGCGATCCGAGCGCGCAGCCCCTATGGTGGAATATTGCTTTTAAGTACTGTGAGCTTGCCCAGAGAGCGGGATCGACTGATTTATCGCGCAATCAACCAGGGCAAGCCGTCCTCGTCCTTAGAATCTTCACACAAATCTATGGCGGTGTCACTAGATTGATCATCCCACGCGATGATGGTATTTTCATTGTTTAAGTGCAGTGCGAGACTTTTGCATGCCGAGTCCCTCAGAGAGATGACAGACCTCGGCACAACCAGTGTGGCAGGGTCCCATTGATCCTGGGTAGTCTTCAGCACGACCCCCAGTCCGGCAAATTGAATCGCGGCCACTGACTATGTCGGAAAATACGACCGAGGTCGGCAATTACTTCGTTTCCAACTATCCACCCTTCTCCCAATGGAAGCCGGAGTTCGTACCCGATGCATTAGAAGAATTGAATCAGGCCCCCAGAGCCGGAGATCCGCTCGGCCTCTATCTTCATATCCCTTTCTGCCGCAAGCGCTGCAAGTTTTGCTACTTCAAAGTCTATACCGATAAGAACGCATCCGAAATCGAACGGTACCTGAGCGCGCTCACAAAAGAGAATGAGCTCTATAGCCGCACTCGGGCGTTTCAGGGAAGGCGATTGCGCTTCGCCTACTTCGGCGGCGGTACGCCCTCTTACATCAGCGAACGGCAGCTCGATCAGCTCGTAGAAGGTTTGAACCGCCACGTGAGCTGGGAAGACGCGGAAGAGGTCACCTTCGAATGCGAGCCGGGTACGCTCAAAAAATCGAAGCTGGAAACTTTAAAAGCCATCGGCGTCACCCGCTTGAGCCTCGGCATCGAGCACTTCGATGACGCGATTCTTGAAGCAAACGGCCGAGCGCATCTCTCCGCAGAGGTCTATCGCGCTTATGAATGGGCGCGCGAAGTAGACTTTCCGCAGATAAACATCGACCTGATCGCCGGAATGATGGGCGAATCCGAAGAGAGGTGGCGCGACACAGTGCGTAAAGCGATCGAGCTCGAACCCGATTCCATCACAATTTATCAAATGGAGCTTCCCTACAATACTGTCATTTCTCAGGACATGATTAAGCTGGGATTGACTTCACCCATTGCGGACTGGCCTACAAAACGGCGCTGGGTCGACTACGCATTCGAACAGTTTCAAGAGCGAGGTTATCGCGTCGCGAGCGCCTACACTCTAGCGACGACTCGGAAGCCTTGCCGCTTCATCTACACCGATGCGCTCTGGCACGGAGGCGACATGATCGGGCTGGGCGTCTCCTCCTTCTCGCATTTCGGAGGCGTTCATTTTCAGAATGCACACGATGTCGAAGACTACATAGGGCTTATCGAAAATGATCGGCTCCCGTTATTTCGCGCGCTTCGCCTTACCGCGAAACAACGGCTGATTCGCGAGATGATTCTGCAACTGAAGACCGGAAGGCTCGACCTCGAGTACTTTCGCGGAAAGTTCGGGATCGATGTGTGGGAGGAATTCAAGCCCGAGTACGAACGGCTCGACGCTGAGGAACTGCTGCATCGCCATAATGGCTCAATCGAAGTAACGAGAGAGGGACTACTCCGCGTAGATGGATTTCTATCCGAGTTCTTTGAGCCGGAACTGAGAAGCGTTCGCTACGTATAAGTTTTACTATGGATAACACAAGCACGTATGACGTTATCGTGATGGGCGGCGGGCCCGCGGGGAGCGCCGTCGCGACTATTCTCGCCCGTGAAGGGCGCAGCGTTGTTCTCTTCGAAAAAGAAAAGTTTCCGCGTCATCATATCGGCGAATCGTTAATGACCGACACATATTGGACATTCGAACGAATGGGAATTCTGGAGAAACTGCGGCAGAGCCCGTTCGTTCGCAAGTACAGCGTCCAATTCGCCAATCCGGGCGGCAAAGAGTCTCGGCCGTTCTACTTCTTCGAAGCCAACCATCACGAGAGCGCGGTCACGTGGCAGGTCACTCGTGAGTTATTCGATCAACTGCTCATCGACCATGCCGAAGAACAAGGGGTCGCGGTGCATCAAGGAGTCCCCGTAAAGCAGGTGCTGTTTGACGGCAGGCGCGCGGTTGGCGTCGAAGCGAAGATGGCCGACGGCTCGCTGCGCACCTTCAATGCCCGCGTCATTATCGATGCGACCGGCCAGAGCGCAATGCTCTCCAACAAATTCGGCTGGCGCATTCGCGATCCAAAGCTAAAGAAAGCGGTGCTCTATTCATACTTTAAGGGCGCGCATCGGGAGCCCGATTTGAATGGCGGAGCAACGCTGGTGCTTCGAACTCCGCCGGGCAGCGGCGGATGGTTCTGGTATATACCGCTGGAGAATGACGTCACGAGCGTCGGCATCGTTGCCGATCCGGACTATCTCGTGAAAGGTCGCGGACAGGATCTCGCAAAGATATTTCAGGAAGAGATCGACAAGTGCGAATCCTGCCGGCGGCGAGTCGAACACGCGACTCGGGTGGACAAGATTTATTCGATTCTCGATTACTCCTACCGCTCGAAGCAGTGCGCTGGAGAAGGATTTATCCTGATCGGCGATGCTTATGGATTTCTCGATCCTATTTATTCATCCGGCGTGCTGCTGGCCATGAAGATGGCGGAACTGGCGGCGGATTCCATTCACGACGCCTTTAAGCATGATGACTTTTCGCCCGAACGGCTTGGACAATTCCAAACCAAACTGGATAAGGGCATCGAGTCGATGCGGAAACTGGTGTACGCGTTTTACAGCGACGGCTTCAGCTTTTCGAAATTCCTCCAGAAATATCCAGAACAACGCGTAAACATAATCAATCTCTTGATCGGCAATGTATTCAAGGATGGCATCGACGAAATCTATGGTCCGCTGTCCGAATTCGCCTACATACCTCCGTCGCTCTACGAAGAGATTCCGCAACTCGATGCGGTTTCGTCTAACGTGGATGACTCGTCCCAGCCAAACGGCAACCGTGCTCTATCGGCAAAGTACACCTGCTACGACGACGCGCTCGTTCAAGAGAGCCATGAATAGGTGTTAGGTATCAGGCGCCGGGTGTCTTATTTAGGCATGAAAGGCCGACTATTAAATGAGCCAGAGGCATGGGAGCTGCCGGGGCCTACGGCATTAAGCGGTTGATGGCGAGCCGGTATTTCAGACCAACGGTCGTGGCAGAAGCAGACGGCCGACTGGTTGTATGGAGTGACCGCGAGCGATCCGGCTACGCTGGCTGTTATCGCTCGATCATTCGCGGCAAAAGGCCGCTCTTCAGCAGGCGGCTTTTTCTCGTTGATCACCGCGCGCCCAAGGCTCTTCCCTAACCTAAAAAATACTGCAACTTCTCAGCAGGCCGGCACGTTTTGTTGGTCGGAGATGAGCCGTTCGAAGGCCCATATCCATCTGCTGGTTCCGAAATTTCCACACAAACGAGGTATCTATGGTGAAGAACATTCTAATGTTGGTTTTAGCGACGATGTGCGTTTCCGCGACCTCCCTTGCCAGACCCATCAATTTACAAGGCGACGCGAAGAAGAGCGGTGATGTCGTAGGCGTCTGGCTAGGCAGTTGGGAAGGCGACAGCTCCGGTAAGTTTGAATTGACTATTACAAAGGGAACAGATGGCAAGCTGGCGGCCAGCATGCTTACTACCCCTTCCGACGGACCGGGATTTACCGCCAAGTTCAAATCGATCGAAGTCAGCGGCAATAAATTCACCGGCAAATTTGAAGATCCCACTGACGAGAATACCCAGATTGGACTCGATGGAACTATAGACTCGTCGATTATCAAAGGCACGTGGGAGGTGCAATCGAAGCAAGGTGAGAAAATGGGCGGAGGCGTCTGGCAAGCTAAGAAAAAATAATAGGGCTTCATGAGTTTCTGATATTGGGAATGGCCAATCCCATAAGCGGACACAGCTCGGGGCAAGCTTGTAATCCGTCTCGTTTTGAAATCGTGTTCTTTTATAGTTTAGGCTCCCAATACTGTCTGGCACGCCGCTTGGCTAGATACCGTCGACCTTAACCAACGGGCGGGATTGATCCGCACAATGAGGTTTGACGATTATGCTCGCGGCTAACAAGCATAGCTCCGCGGCCTGGCGAATTGCGCCCGAACGAGCGGCCTCTCAGGCGCTCGCGCCGGCGACTGGGTCTCAGGCCATTCCAATCGCTCTGATAGCTGACGATCAGCCCGATATCCTGTCGGCGCTTCGATTGTTGCTGAAATCCCAAGGGTATCAGACGGAAGCAGTCACCTCGGCCCCCGCCGCGTTAGAGGCAATCAAAAATAACAAATACGACGTAGTATTGATGGATTTGAACTATGCTCGCGATACGACTTCCGGCCAGGAAGGATTAGATCTGATCTCGAGCATTCGCGCCCTCGACGACACTTTACCGATTATCGCGATGACCGCGTGGGGAAGCATCGATCTTGTGGTTGAAGCGATGCAGCGAGGTGTTCGCGATTTCGTCCTGAAGCCGTGGGACAATAAACATCTGCTCAACATCCTTCGGCGACAGATCGAATCCGGCTATAGCGGACGTGAGCTACGGAGAGTCGAGACGGCGCGGGAAAAGGTCAACCAACGCTTTGCGAGAGAGCTCGAAGAAGCCCGCCAGATTCAACAGGAACTGCTGCCAAAGAATCTTCCGCGGCTTGCGGGGTTCGACATTGCTCATGCCTGGAGACCGGCTCGAGAAGTCGGCGGCGACTATTTCGATGTTATGCGGCTGAGCGACGATTTCGCGATGTTGTGCATAGCGGATGTTGAGGGAAAGGGCATGCCGGCCGCGCTATTGATGTCGAATCTGCAGGCGGCGGTGCGAGCATGCGCTTCGGAAATGACTCCGCCAAGCAAACTCTGTCAACGGGTGAACCGGATCATCTGCGAGAACACGGCCGGCCACAAATTCATCACCTTTTTTTATGCACTGGTCGATACTCGAGGAGGCCGCATCGTCTATACGAACGCCGGCCACTGCGCCCCAATATTGATGAAGGGCCGTGAGAGCTTCTCATTTTTGAAAGATGGAGGCGCGGTGCTTGGAGTCTTTCCCGACTGGGAATACGAACAGCGCGAGATTGAGTTTAGTCCTGAAGATAGATTGCTCTTGTTTACCGATGGCGTGACAGAGGCCCGAGACGGAGATGGAGAAGAATTCGGTGAGGATCGTCTGAAAAATCTGCTGGCCGATAATCGGGATCTCGACTCGACTCGGCTGAATCGAAAGATCGTTGATTCAGTTATGACGTTCAGCGGCGGGACGTTGGAAGACGATATGACTTTGATCGTGCTGTCGGGAGGAAAGTAGGCGTCGGGCGCCACAGGTGACAAATGGCGGCGACATATGACCGATGACAAGTGACAAATGGCAAAGGTTTTTTTGATGTTGTGAGGATGGCGGTGCGGTAAGGGCGCGATTTCAACGGTGGCGATGCGCAGGCGACACCGTTGAGATTGCGAACGAGGCGTATGCCCGGTGTATTTCAGATGGTGAGGCAATCGGGAAACGCTGACCCTCGAATATCTGGCTAACGATGAGGCCGTTGCGTCGTGAGCGACCTCGATCAGATTAGTCTGAGGGATGCCGCACCAGCCACCATTTTTCCCTCCCAGGCCCGACCATTGACGACCGCGACTCGTCGGGCTCGTCGCGAATTATCCATGTCCGCTTACTCTACACGCGCTGAGGCGACGATATTTGCGTCTCTTTCGGATCGCCGAGTCAGGAGCCAGGGGTCGATTGAGTTTGCCGCAATAAATGTGTAACCTTTCACTCTATTTCACAGTCAATCAAACAGGCTGGAGTAGCGGGGAGAGGTACCGCCGCCTTTTCAGCAACCAATAAAACAACAAGAAGTCTGAAAGGAGATCACGACGATGACACGATCGACCCTCAAGCGCTGTGTGACCGCCTCGGTTATCGCTATCGGCGCTTTTTTCCTGGGGACGAACTGGCTGGCGTATCCCGTGAGCGCCAGAGGTGAAGACCCGGGACAGCAGGCCGCGGCTCCGACTCCTACCGCTGAAAAACCGGCGGAGCAGGCGTTCAAAAACATCAAGGCGCTCAACGGCCTTCCCGAGTCCCAGTTGGCTCCGGTCATGAATATGATCAGCGCTTCGCTCGGAGTTCAGTGTATTCAGTGCCACGTCAAGAACGGCGACGTGTGGGAGTTCGACAAGGACGACAAGAAGGCGAAGCTGACCGCTCGAAAGATGATCCAGATGACCATGGACATCAACAAGACGAGCTTTGAGGGTCACATAGATGTTTCGTGCTATACGTGCCATCAGGGCCATGGACGGCCGGTTCCCGTGCCGTCGCTCCCTCGGCCGATGCCCCCGGCGAATGCCGCTGCGCCCGGCGGCGCCAGACCGCCTGAGCAACCGCAGATTAATCCTCAAGAAGTGCTGGCGAAGTATTCAAAAGCCGTCGGAGCCAAAGAAGCCATAGACAAGATCAAAACTCGGGAGTTGAAGGGAACTCACGTCGCTGCGAACGGCATGAATCTCGAATTCGAGATCAAGCTCGTGCTGCCGGACAAAGTAGCGGTACTGGTAACGGCGCCGCAGGGCGCAATCGCGCAAGGCGTCTCGGGCGATTCGGGTTGGGTAAAGAATCCGCGCGAGCAGAGAGCTATGAACAATACCGAACTGGCGCGCGCCCGCAGTCTCATCTGGAGCCTCGATCCGCTGCCGATCAAAGAGCCGTATCCGCGGATGCTCTTCGCCGGAACGGAAAAGATAGGCGATAAGGAGACCATTCGGCTGCGGATGAACACTCCGGACAAGAGGCGCGCCGTTCTGTACTTCGATAAGGAAAGCGGGCTTCTGCTTCGCCGCGTGCTTTACACCGATACGCCGGTCGGCTCGGATCCTGAACAAATTGACTTCGAGGATTATCGCGACGAGGACGGAGTCAAGATTCCGCATACGATTCGCGTGTCTTATCTTGACAACTTCTCTACGGCGACGAGGAAGATCACCGATATGAAGACAAATGTTAAAGTCGATGATTCCGCGTTTGCCGCGCCCGCGGCGAAATAGCCGGTGATGATCGAGCCGAGAATATTTGGGTCAACGGTTCAAGCTCATGACTGAGAGGCGCCGCCAGGCAGCAGTGAATGACTGGCGGCGCTTCCGCGACTCTGGTGCATATCGATTCGCGGGCGCCGTTGGACCGATCGCGAATCTACTCTGTCTCTGAGAATGTTTCTTCGCTTCTGTCAAATGCCGTAAGGGGATCGAAGATGATTGAGTTAAATAATATCGAGAAATCTTATCAAAGCGGCGTAAATAAGACCTGGGTGCTTCGCCGCATCAATCTGCTTGTCAAAGAGGGTGAATTCATAACGATCATGGGCCCGTCAGGCGCGGGCAAATCCACGCTGCTCAGCATTATTGGAATGCTGGACAGCTCGTGGACCGGTGAGTATCGACTTCTCGAGCATGCCATCCACACGATGAAACCAAAGCAGCGCGCGGAGATCAACAAACGCTACATCGGATTCGTTTTTCAACAGTATCATCTGCTGGATAGCCTGACGGTATACGAAAATCTCGATATTCCTCTGTCGTATCGCGACATAAAACGATCGGAGCGACAGGGCATAGTGGCTGAGCTTCTCGATAGGTTTCAGATAGTGGGTAAGAAGGATCTATATCCAAGCCAACTTTCAGGAGGCCAGCAGCAGCTCATAGCAGTCGCTCGCGCCGTTGTGGGGAAGCCGAAGTTGATCCTCGCCGACGAGCCTACGGGCAATCTCCACTCGACTCAGGCGAAGGAGATTATGGAGCTTTTCAAGAAGCTCAATGATCAGGGTACGACGATTATTCAGGTGACGCATTCCGAGGCGAACGCTGCCTATAGTCATCGCGTGGTCAATCTGTTCGACGGCTGGATCGCGAATCACTGAAGACGATGTCAGCGCGGCCTCCGTTTTAACGCCCGGTGAGATGAAGAAGGCTTCATAACGAGGCGGGATCTTTGATCAAGGATCGCTGATGATGAAAAGATTCGCGGCGGGAATGCTGCTCGGCATATTCGCGGCGACCCTGTCGGCCGGATGCAAACGGCAGCGTGAAGAGACCGGACCTTTTGGCAGGCCGGAGCAACGTCAAGCAGACGCCGCGGCGGCTCGCAGAATTGTGGATACAGGAATCTCGGCTGTAAATGCCAGGAACCTGGACGCCGTATTGGTGCTTTATGCGGACGATGCGGTGTTGCTGCCGCCCGATGGAGAAGCGGTTTTGGGCAAGGAAGCCATCAAAGCGTACTACCAATCGGTGTTCGAAGATCTCAGCCCGGAGCTTTCCTTTTCATCCGAGGAGATTATTACCGATAACGCATGGGCATTCAGCCGCGGTAAAGCGGTTGGACGAGTTACTTCAACTAAAACAGGCGCTGCTCGAAGCGTGAATGAGAAATACATAATGATCCTTCGAAGACAGCCGGATGGAAGCTGGAGAATCGCCCGGCTGATGTGGAACAGGTGATCGAGGCCTTACGAGGTTACGTGAACGACGATGCGCGCGCGCGCGGAGGTTGCGATAGATGACCGTAATGGAATGGATGAAGGCGATGGGGCACGAGCAGGTGGTATTCGGCCGCGATCCGAAAGCAGGATACAACGCGATCATCGCCATTCACAGCACAGCGCTCGGGCCGTCTCTTGGAGGCGCGCGGCTTTGGAGCTACGCGACCGACGACGACGCGATGGTAGATGCGCTTCGCCTGTCGAAGGGAATGACTTATAAGAACGCGGTTGCCGGTATTCCGTTCGGAGGCGGCAAGTCAGTGATCCTGAGCAACGGAGGTGCGACGGATCGCGAAAAACTGTTTCGCGCTCACGGGCGATTTGTCGACACGCTCGGGGGCCGCTACATCACCGCGGAGGACGTAGGAACCAGCCCGGCCGATATGGAATATGTGCGGCTTGAAACGCGGCATGTGGGCGGTCTCAGAAACGGCTCCGGCGATCCTTCCCCGCTCACGGCTCGGGGAGTGCTCCGCGCGATTCAGGCGTCCGCGAAATTCAGATGGGGAAGCGAAGATCTTAGCGGTAAGACCGTCGCGGTCCAGGGCTGCGGCCACGTCGGGTATAGCTTGATGCAAGCTCTCAAAACGGCCGGCGCCCGCCTGATCGTAAGCGATGTCAATGCCGAGCTCACGAGCCGCGCTGCCTCCGAGCTCGATGCCGAGGTGACAGCTCCCGAGGCAATCTATACGGCGGAGGCTGACATCTTTGCTCCATGCGCGCTTGGAGGCATTCTCAACAGCGATACGATTCCGCGGCTTAAAGTGGAAATCGTCGCCGGAGCGGCAAACAACCAGCTTCTGGAGCCGGGAGACGGGGACGCTCTCGAGCTTCGAAAGATACTCTATGCGCCTGACTACGTCGCCAACGCGGGAGGCGTCTTGAACGGATGCATCGAGCTACTGGGTTGGAGCCGTGAACACGTTGCCGAGAGAATCGACCATATCTACGACACGATGATGTCGGTGTTCAGACTCGCAGCCGCGGATGGAATTCCAGCTTATAGAGCCGCCGATAGGCTTGCCGAGCAGCGATTGGCCGCTGCCAACCCGGACTAATCTCGAGCGCTCGCCAGTGCGTTCAACAATCTGAATCGTTCCGATATATCTTCGGCCTTCAACAGGTCGGCGATAATTGCCGCGCTCACCGCACCCGCTTCAATAACCGAACGAATATTGGATCGATTGATGCCCCCGATCGCGACGACCGGCTTGGCCACGCGTTGAGTCAACGACCTGAGCGCATTGAGTCCGACAACCGGATCCGGGTTCTGCTTGGTAGCAGTCTCGAAAATCGGGCCGAAAGCAATGTAATCGATCGGCATTGTGTCGGCCGCAATCGCCTGCTCGAAGCTATGCGTCGAATAACTCCAAGCTCACGCGCATTGGCAACAGCGAGCAGGCTCGCCTCGTAAAACTCGAGCGGAGAAGCCGATTTTTCACGAAGCTGGATGAGACTCGCGCCTCCGGCGGCAATGAGCTTGACCTGTTCCGCGTGACTTAGGCCCGATAGCCCAACATCGGTGATAGCGTAGACTCTCGGCAGAGGGCTCGCGCCGCCTATTATCTCTGCTCTATGGCTCTCGGTCACATACACCTCTCCTTCTAACCTATCAGCGCCCAGCTCTCCCTCTTCCCTCTTCTCTCTTCCCTGTCACCTATTCCCTGCTCCCTGCTCCTTCGCGTTCTTTATGTGTTTGTCGAAGAAATCCAACACTGTCTTGAAGGTGGATGCGACTACCGACACGTGATCGCCATTGGGTATTTCGAGATATGTGACCTGGAGCTCCGTCTTTTGAGCGGCATGATAAATGCTCTTTGAATATTGTCAG